>Ga0209277_10000007_pt1 | contig 220815 bp, 198 predicted proteins | sample JI81AbrownDNA_FD_187503 | JGI IMG/M metagenome (GOLD analysis project Ga0209277, IMG submission 187503) | Wastewater effluent complex algal communities from Wisconsin, to seasonally profile nutrient transformation and Carbon sequestration -... | ecosystem: Engineered > WWTP > Effluent > Algae... | reverse complement strand
GCTGCAAGGCCTTGACAGCGTCCATGCGCAAAACCGGGGCAGCCCCCAAGACTTTGGCCTCTTCAATCATGGCGTGGCGTTGTGCCAGGCTATCGGCCTGCACCGCTTCCAGCGGAGCCGCCGCATTGGAAATGGCGGCCTTCCACAAAGGTTGCAGCTCGGCAAACACCTTCTCGCCGACATGCCCGCCTTCGCGCCAACGGTCGCCAAACTGGTGCAGGATGCGGTTAAAGCCTTTCCAGTCGCCGTCCAGGGCAGTGCGGTTGTCCGCGGCCCACTGGTTGACTTCGGCGATCAGTGCGAGGCGTTGCGCCTTGTGTTCCGCGGTTTCCGCCTTCAGTTTTTCGAGCCAGACTTCCACCACCTTGTGGGCTTCGTTGCAGGCTTCGTCAAAGCGTTTCCACAGCGCATGGTTGGGAATTCCACCCTGGTCGGTCTGCTTCCACTGCTCGCGCAGGGCACGCAGCGTCTCCTGCATCTTGCGTCCACCCATGGCTTGGCCTTCTGGGCGCTTGAGCAGCCCCTCGGCCTTGGTCACCAGCTCTTCGCGGATCTGGTCTGCGCGCCAGCGCTGCCAGCCCTCCAACTCTCCAGCGGCGGCCAGTGCCGCATGGGCCTGGTTTTCCAGCTTGCTGTCGATGATTTTTCCAAATTCCTTGAGCGCATGGCGCAACGCACCCGCTGCTCCGGCGCTGGCTTTGCCATGACCTTCGGCCACTTCCTGCTCCAGTCGAGCGAGTGCCTCGCCGACCGCCTTGACCGCTACCGCACGGACCTGCGGGTCCACTTGCGGCTTGGCCTGCTTGGGGGCGGCTTCCACTGGCAAACCGCGGGCCACACGGACTTCATCGGCCCACACGGGTACCGGTGGCAGCACGGCCGCGGGATCCTGTGCAGCCGCAACCGCTTGTGTCAGGGCGCCTTGAAAAGCATCCCACACTATAAGTAACTGACCTTTGGAGGCCTCCAGCAGCGCCGGGAACTTCACATCCACGCTGGGCCAGCTGGCCTGCGTCACCAATTGGGCAGCCTGGGCTTGCCAATGCTCGACGTCCGTACGCAAGGTGTCCCAAGCGGTTTGGGCGTCTTTCCAGGATTTGGTGGACAGGACCTCAATGCGTTGCGCCAGCAGGACGGCGGCTTCGCGCTGCACCTGCACTTGGTGCTGCAGATCTTCAATAGCGCGCACCCGTTCCACCAGCTGGGTTTTGAGCCCAGCGAGCGGCTCCTTGCTTAAAGGTGCCCCGGCCTTGGCAGCGTCACGTTGCCAAGCCAGCGCATCGGCAATATTGAGCTTGGTGAGGTCCAGCAAGGTCTGCGCCTTGGCGACCCATTCAGCAGCGACCGCTTCCTGATTCCTGGCACGCTTGGCCTCGTCAATCTTTTCACGGACCAGCTTGGCAGCCCCTTTGTCCTTGACGCTGAGTTCCTTGAAAACCTCAGCCAGCGCTTCAGGCGCTGGATTTCCCAGCAGCCACTCCCGGACCCGTGATGCACGCTCCCCGGCCGTAGCGGCGGAAAAAATTTCGTTGTAGTTAGCGGAGTTGGACGACGTCACGGTGAGCTCGATCTGAAAGTGGGTGAAAAAACGTTAGCCGGGTATTTTCGCCGCTAAATCAGTCACATCCTGCGTTTTTGTCCCGAGCAACGCTAATTAGATGGAGTCCATGAAAACCGCCGAGCACCAAACGAGAAAGCCCGGACACAGACGCTAACGTCCGGGTCCGGGCCTGACGGCTGACCACAGGTCCATGCCGTCGAACTTGCCAGTGGAGAGATTGAAGTCCCCGACTGGACCAGAGGCAATAGATTGCCTCCAAGAAATGCCGGGGCCGCTTTATCGCAGATACCCTGAAGGTACGGACTGGCTACTGCCGGCAGAGCGCCTGAACATACAGGCCTGTTCACTCTAGTGCCCACCATAGGTTTTTTCAAGTCGCCCTTTCAATCGGTTTAGAGGCTGCGATCAAGAGAATCAAATCCCTCCCCCCATCGCCCGGGAAGCCGCATCAGTATTGAATTGTTACACTTGAAAAAACCAAAATGCATAACAAATCTATTTGTTATTGTTGACTTGATATAATCAAGCCACCTAGAATCCGCCCATCCCAAAGTTTCGACTAGGGATAACCCGCACCCGCTGCCGAACCCGGCATATTCAAATCGCTGCACATGTCGAGACGACGCCGCAGGATATTGATAGCGTACCAACCCAAACGAGGTGCCCGAGACCCGCGCTGCATGCAGCATGAGGCCAAAGGTCCCCGCCTAAGAAGGAAGAGCTATGACAGCGACCGAAAAATTCACCAGGGGCCTTCGCGTTTTTGCAAGCGACATCGCCCAGGGTTTCTTTGAAATCACACACAACGGTTTTGCCCTGCTGGGCTTGGCCGTCATGTTTGCCGTATTGACACTAACCGCCCGTCCGGAAATCCGCCAGGCTGGTGAGACCCAACTCATCAACTGGCTGAAAGACCGCCAGGCAGCCGTGACAGGTTTGACCGCCGAGCCGGAGGCCATTGACCGCGCTACAGCAGCCAACCCGCAAACCCTGCCCAAACAGCAGGCTGCGGTTACTTATTGGCTTAGCCGCAAATACAGCGTAGCGCCAGAGCCCATCAGTGCGCTGGTGGCCGAGGCATTTGATATTGGCGCCAAGACAAAAATTGACCCCACGCTGATTCTGGCCGTCATGGCAGTGGAGTCCGGGTTCAATCCGTTTGCCCAGAGCTCCGTGGGGGCTCAGGGTCTGATGCAGGTCATGACCAAGGTCCACAGCGACAAATATGAGAACTTTGGCGGCAAGCTGGCCGCCTTTGATCCGGTCAGCAACCTGCGGGTTGGCGCCAAAGTTCTGCAGGAATGCATTAACCGCGCTGGGTCCGTCGAAGGTGGGCTGAAATACTATGTTGGTGCTGCCAACCTGGAAGACGATGGTGGCTATACAGCCAAAGTTTTGGCCGAACATGGCCGCCTTCAACAACTCGCCACCGGCAAGTCAGTCCCACTGACCACACCACAAATGATTCCCGTGCACCAACCGGCAAAACCATTGGACGAGCCGGAAAAGCTGGCCGCATTGGCGAACTCGTAAGCGCTGTCGGGTAAACTCGACAGGTACGCGACTGGCGATAGGCATCGGACCATCTGGGTCACGGTGCTGACGTGGGACACCACTGGGAAGCGTACCGCTCTGCCTTCGTTTATTGTGGGGGTGCAGCGTTCAGCCGTTCGCCTGGGCAGCCCCTGTTTCATTCCCCTTAAATCGAAATGAATCCACAGGGCCCGTGTCATTAAGGACTGCCATGTACAACCGCAATATTCTTGTCGAACAAACCGATCCCGAAATCTGGGCCGCCATTCAAGCTGAAAACGCGCGCCAGGAACACCATATTGAGCTGATCGCCAGCGAAAACTACGCATCCCCTGCGGTCATGGCCGCTCAGGGCAGCCAGCTGACCAACAAATACGCGGAAGGCTACCCCGGCAAGCGCTACTACGGTGGCTGCGAGCACGTCGATGTGGCCGAGCAGTTGGCCATTGACCGCATCAAGCAGATTTTTGGTGCCGAAGCCGCTAACGTGCAGCCCCATTGCGGCGCCTCCGCCAACGAAGCAGTTTTCCTGGCCTTCCTCAAGCCCGGCGACACCATCATGGGCATGAGCCTGGCTGAAGGTGGCCACCTGACCCACGGTATGCCCCTGAACATGTCGGGCAAGTGGTTCAACGTCATCTCCTATGGCCTTAACGCCCAGGAAGCCATTGACTATGACGCCATGGAAACCAAGGCCCGCGAACACAAGCCCAAGCTGATCATCGCTGGAGCCTCCGCCTACAGCCTGCACATCGATTTTGAGCGCTTCGCCAAAATCGCCAAGGAAATCGGCGCCATCTTCATGGTCGACATGGCCCACTATGCGGGATTGATCGCCGCCGGTCAGTACCCCAATCCGGTACCGCACGCGGATGTGGTGACCTCTACCACCCACAAGAGCCTGCGCGGCCCCCGTGGCGGCATCATCTTGATGAAGGCCCAACACGAGAAGGCGATCAACAGCGCCATCTTCCCTGGCCTGCAAGGTGGTCCACTGATGCACGTGATCGCCGCCAAGGCAGTCGCCTTTAAGGAAGCGCTGCAACCTGAATTCAAGACCTACCAACAACAAGTGGTGCGCAATGCCCAAATCGTGGCAGAAACGCTAACCGCGCGCGGCTTGCGTATCGTCAGCGGCGGCACGCAGAGCCACGTCATGCTGGTGGACCTGCGTTCCAAGGGTATTACCGGCAAGGAAGCCGAGGCCGTGCTGGGCGCCGCTCACATGACGATTAACAAGAACGCCATCCCCAATGACCCGGAAAAGCCGATGGTCACCAGCGGTATTCGCGTAGGCACCCCGGCCATGACCACCCGCGGCTTCAAGGACGAAGAAGCCAGAATCACTGCAAATTTGATAGCAGACGTGCTCGACAATCCGCGGGATGAGGCCAATATTGCAGCGGTTCGCGCCAAGGTCAACGCCCTGACTGCACGCTTCCCCGTCTACAAATAAGCAGGACAGCCCATGAAATGCCCCTTCTGCAGCCATCCCGACACCCAGGTGGTGGAAACGCGGATTGCTGAGGATGGGGGCTTTATCCGCCGCAGGCGCCAGTGTGCGTCCTGCGAAAAGCGCTTTACCACCTATGAGCGCCCGGACGTCAACTTTCCGGCCATCGTCAAGAAAGACGGCCGTCGTATCGACTTTGACCGCTCCAAACTACTGGCCTCGATGAACCTGGCGCTGCGCAAACGCCCGGTCAGCACAGAGCAAATTGATGGCGCCATCGAGCGCATCGAAGAGAAGCTGCTCAACCTGGGCCTGCGTGAAGTCCAGTCAACCCGCATTGGCGAACTGGTGATGCGCGAGCTGAAGAAACTCGACAAAGTGGCTTATGTGCGCTTTGCCAGTGTCTACCGCAACTTTGAAGATATTGACGAATTCAAGTCGCTGGTGGATGAGGTGAGACGGTAATCCAAGTTGCTATCCGCCGAACGGGCTTCGCAGCGAGACAAGCGGCGAGGCTTGGTATTTCCAATCGGGGCTATTGCGTCTACGATCTGCGCATGACCGCAATTGAAAAAACGCATCAGCAAACAAAACGCATAAATGTCACTTCCAAAAGCCCATACGCGGCGCGGGAAGCGGGTTTTTCAATGTTGGAAGTACTTATCTCCATCATCGTATTATCTTTTGGCTTACTGGGAATGGTAGGAATGCAGGCGGCGGCTTTACAGTCAAATAAAGAGGCTCGACTTCAATCTTCAGGTGTCCGTATGGCACGCGAACTAGGCGAATTGATGCGTGGGAACAAAACCATTGGTACCAACACAACCGCCTCATCAAATCCATACCTGATCGATTACTCCTCCCCTGCTTCAATAAGCGCAGCACCTACGAACTGTCTGACTGGGGATTGTTACAGCAACGCAGTTCCAGCCGACGCGCAACTGGACCTTGCTAAATTTGAAGTGCAAGAATGGTTGACCCGCATCAATTCGGAACTGCCGGGCGCCCGTGTAAAAGTCTGTTTTGATGACGCGCCATTTGATAGCAGTGGCATACCCAAGTGGGCTTGTACAGCGGGCGGAACTGTAGCTGTTATAAAAATTGGCTGGACCCGGGGGTCTACCGACCGCTCACAGTCTGGAGCTGCCGCCTTTGAAAAAGCGACGGGCACATCTGCCTTTCCACCCTCAGTTGTGATTCCGGTAACTGCAGGGAGTACTACATGATCACTCAGTACAGATTGGCACGGAAGGCTTCACTCTATAAGTACAGGTATCAGCATTGCATGAAGACGCAACAATCGGGTTTCACGCTTGTTGAGATGCTCGTTGCATTGGCACTGAGCGGAATAATCGCCGTTGCGGCTATTGCTGCACTGACAGTTGCTCGGCAGGGGTTTACTGCAGTTGATGCATCTTCTCAGCTACGCGACAACGGGCGGTTTGCCTCCGAACTTATTCAAAGACTTGGAGTACAAAGTGGCTACCAAGACCTTATCTATGCAGGTGCTAACCGGGGAACTGAATTTGCGGTGGCGGGCGGTGCAACCAACCCGATTCCCAACATCACAGGCGTTGACAACGCGCTTGTCAAACTGTCGCAAGTTCCCGACCTGTCAACGGCTTACATCAATCGAACAACAGCAAGCCCTACCGAAAGAGGTTGCACATCAGCCACAGACACCACATGTGCAAACGGAAGCGATGTGTTGATCTTGCGGTACCAGAGCAGTGCGATGAATGATGGGTCAACTGCTTCAGACGGCTCCATGATTAATTGTGCGGGTTTCGCTCCAACATTGGCGCCTATTTCCAAAGATGACCAAGTGGTCAGCATCTTGCATGTCGCACAAAGCTCGAACGGGGAGCCCTCGTTGATGTGCACGTACCAAGACAGCGGGGGATCATGGCGAACACAACCCATCGTTCAAGGAGTAGAAAGCTTTCAGGTACTTTATGGAATTGATGGCTTCAGCAGCAGTTCCACATCAAAGATCAATCAAGTTTTTGACGGTACCCAAGACACGGTGCCAGACAAATATGTGGCAGCGCGCGAAATGGTCAAAACATCAACGCCGAGCGGTCCATCTCCGGCTGAGCTGACATCAGTTGACACCTACAACAATTGGCGTCGAGTACGGAGCATGCGTATTGGCATGGTGCTGAGAGGCACCCCGAATTCAGCCGTCGACAAATCTGCGACCACTATCAGCAAGTTGTGTTCGCTCGGGGTAAATCCTGATGCCATTACCAGCTGTATCGACCAGGGAGACTTGTCAACCACCTCGATGGGTTCTGAATTTCCGCGGGGAACTACAGTTGCTAATGACGGCCGCCTGCGCCAGACGCTGACGTTCACCGTCTTTTTACGCAATATTCAAACCCAATAGAGCCCGGGAATTCTATGTATTCAAACTCGTTGAATCTCCGCCGTTCGAACTCACTTGCGTCCAAGATCATTGTGTCTTCGCGCGCCAGTATGCACGGCGCGTCGCTTTTGATGGTGATGATGATTTTGGTAATTGTTTCCATACTCGGTGTTGCAGGTGTTCAACTGGCACTCATGAGTGAAAAAGGGGCCCGCAACGACCGTGACATGCAAATGGCGTGGCAATCAGCAGAGGCAGCACTCCAAGACGCTGAATTTGACATGCGCGGACCGGGCACCAGCAACAGGCAGGCAACATTTGCGAACAACACAAAGTCTGCATTTTTGCCTGGCTGTGGCAGCGCAAGCAGCGGTAATAGCAAAGGCCTGTGTTCACCTACTGCTTTTGGCAAGGCAGTTTGGCTCGCTACAGATTTCGTCGCATCAAACTCACCGACTACAGAGTTTGGAGATTTCACCGGGCGAGCTTTCGATGCGGGAGCGACTGGCATTCGATCTGCAAAGAAGCCGCGATACATGATTGAAGTACTCGACGACCCGGAAGCATTTGGTGATTTGTCGATCGGGAAAAAGAAATACGTTTACCGCGTTACTGCTATGGGTTTTGGGCCCCGCGATGACATTCAGGCCGTAGTGCAAATGGTCTTCAGGAAGGAATGAGCATATGAAAATAATCACCCCTATCACTGCGTGGATTCACTCACGCAACCTCAAGAAAATTCTGGTGATAGCGCTGCCAGTCGTAGCCATCGTGTCATTTTTCGCGATTGGTCAAACTACCCCCCCCAGCATTCCAAGCGTGAGCCTTGCACCGGAGCCGTTATATGCCAAGGGAACCCGGGACAAGCCAACACTTACCTTGGCACTGTCAGTTGAATTTCCAACCGTAGGCGCTCAATATGTAAATACTCCAGGCGCGACCACGGACGCAAGCTATACCCAGGCAACAACCTACCTAGGCTATTTTGATGCGGATAGTTGCTACATCTATGTAGACACGCCAACTGCAGTGACTGGATACAGCACATCGGATTTGAAGCGATTTGATCGAAGCGGCCCAGCAACAAACCGTGGATGTGGTGGAACTGCTTTTAGCGGTAATTTCATGAATTGGGCAACGAGCTCTGCCATTGACGTTTTACGCCTTGGTTTGACTGGCGGAGATCGCATAGTAGATACTGAAGAAATTACTGTGTTGCAGCGCGCTGTGCTTCGCAACGGTGGCTTTTATAACGACTCCAACTTCCCGGCCAAGCAGTTGCTTGCAAGTTTGGCCAATGACGCAGTCCCCAGCACATTACGAGGCTCGCACACTGGCGATATTTGGGTTGCTAATTGCTTGAACCGAGTCCACTTCGGTACCCAGTCGACAGGAAATTGCGGATCGCCTGGAAATAACGCCAATCTGGGAACCAGCACCACAACATCGACTACCGTCACCAACTACACGGGATCCCTTAGCGGATACTCAAGCACCGCTTGCGCTGGTGAAAATGGCACATGTAGTTTCACAGGCACCTACTCCGTAGCTTATGGTGCAGGTACATCATGGAAACTTGGCGTTTTTACAGGCGGTACGCCTTGCACCAACGGTGTGTTTGGTGATCCCATTGTCGGCACAGCAAAGCAATGCTTCATTTCTAACTCTGCCTACACTCCTCCCACAACTACAGCCGGCTCTCTGACTACGGATGGCTTTTTCTACACGCGTGTAAAGGTTTGCGAGGCCAACTCGTCTGGCGTACTGCAAGATACTCGTAAATATAACGGCGAAGACTTTTGCCTGAAGTATCCCAGTGGGAAGTTTAAGCCAGCTGGCAACTTGCAAAAATACAGCGATAGGCTGCGTGTATCCGCATTTGGCTACCTGATGGATGACACGTTGGATCGCTATGGTGGCGTCTTGCGTGCCCCCATGAAATATGTTGGCCCTAAAACTTACGACATCAATGGTTCATTGGTAACAGGGACCAATCCAAAAATTGAATGGAATGAAACTACAGGCGTGTTTGTCGCGAACCCCGAGGGCGCATCTGAGGGTAAAAGCGGCGTAGTTAATTATCTCAACCAGTTTGGAAGAACTGGTAGCACACCAGGCAGCTACAAAACATACGACCCTGTTGGTGAGCTCTATTATGAGGCGCTACGTTACATCCAGGGGCTTGATCCCACCCCACAAGCCACAAATGGAATTACTGCTGGAATGAAAGACGGATTTCCAGTTTATGACAAGGGAAGCTCCGGCCAGACGCTAGCATGGACTGATCCCCACGCTGGTGGATCCAACACTAAAGACTACTCATGCCTAAAAAATAATATCGTCGTGGTCGGTGATGTGAATACCCATGCAGACAAGTCGGTACCTGGAAATACACTTACCAGTAGTAACGATTTCACCCGAACCGCAAACTTGGCGAATAATGAGCCCGACTTTAGAGATTGGACACAAGTAGTAGGCCGATTTGAGCAAAAAGGAAATAAGACCTATTTGGACGGAACAACGGCTGCAGGCGTAAGCCGGAATACCAATGCATCGAATACAAATACGGCCAACTCCAACTCCATGTATACGGACTTGCAAAATGCTACGCCAGGTTGTTGCAATAACAACAGCTATTTGATGGCTGGCATAGCTTACTGGGCCAATACGCATGACGTAAGGGGAACCAACTGGACCGCCAATACCGCTGCGCAACGTCCCGGAATGCGTGTAACGACTTATGTTCTCGACGTGAATGAATACGGTAACCAAACCAACCTGACTACCCGTCGAAATAACCAGTTTTATTTGGCGGCCAAGTACGGAGGTTTTAAAGATCAGTCGGGCGGCAAGGGAAACCCGTTCCTCAATGCGTCTGGTGTTACCGATAACTCGGGTTGGGAAACTTCCCCCGGTTCCAACTTGGCGAGCAAATACTTTCTGTCTAGCAGCGCGGCAGACGTTCTCAAATCGTTGCGGGATATCTTCGAGAACATCGCGCAGGAAGGTAACAGTATTGCTGGTGGAGCCATTTCAACGCAACGACTTACGTCGGTGGGTGGATATATTTATCAGGCTCAGTTTGATGCGGCTGACTGGAGCGGGGACCTCGTTTCGTATCCAGTGAGCGTCAGCTCCAGCAATGTGGTGACTATTGCTGACGGAACTACCGTACCAGCCCAGTGGAGTGCAGGTGCCAAACTGAACGCAAAAATCGCTGCGGACACAACGGCGGCAACACGCAAAATTTATGTTGGGAAAGTGACGCCGGACAGCGTTGGCAACGCGACCGAGTTTAAAACGCTGGGCAACCTGGAATCTAGTTTGCAGACAGCCCTTAGCAAGGCAACACCAACGGCCACGGCTGATTCAAACGCACAGCTGAGAATCAATTACTTGCGCGGTGATCGCTCACTAGAAACATCCACGTTCCGTAAACGCGGCAGCCTGCTTGGCGACATCATCAATTCAGGGGTTGCATTTTTAGGAACCCCATCCACCCGAATATCCGCTTCCGACTATGGAACCTTCTACACAACGAATAAGGACCGCAAAAAGGTGCTTTACGTTGGCGCCAATGACGGCATGTTGCATGCCCTTAATTCAGCTGATGGTGAAGAACTATTTGCTTACATACCCAGCTGGCTAGCGCCAAAGCTGCCTGCCCTCACAAACGCAACCTATAACACGGGCAATCACCAGAGTTTTATGGACGGATCGCCGGTTGTTGGCGAGGCGAAAGTTGGTGGCGTAAACGATGCGGACTCTTCCTCGGCTTGGAAATCCGTCTTGGTCTCTGGAACCGGCGGTGGAGGACAGGGTGTTTTTGCCTTGGATATCACTGACCCTGACGCGTTCGATGCCAGCAAAGTCATGTGGGAATTCACCGACCGGGATGACCCAGACATGGGCAATGTAGTTGGCAGGCCTCAGATATTGAAATTTCGCATTAGTGGAACTGGGGCAACGGCGACTTACAAGTGGTTTGCTGTTGTCCCAAGCGGAGTGAACAACTACGTTAGCGACGGCAACTTCAGTACTACGGGTCGGCCCGCTTTGTTCCTTTTGGATTTGGGCAAGCCCAACAACACAGCTTGGACTCTCGGAACTAACTACTACAAGATTTCATTTCCGTTCAACAGTACAGTAGGCGCAACTCGGGCAACCGGGCTTGCAAACTTTAAGGTCACCGGTGGACCTGCGGATGAAGTTGCACTGATTTATGCCGGTGATTTGCATGGCAACATGTGGAAACTTGACTTCACACTCAGCCCTGGCTTTGCTGACTGGAATTCATCAACATACTCTTCAGATCTAGCAATCAACAAGTTGTCACCTTTCAAATCCACAGCGTCACCTTTCAATGCCATTCCGCTTTTTATTGCAAAGGACGGCTCCGGTAACGTGCAACCCATTACGATGGAGCCGACATTAGTTCGGGGTCCGGCTGGAGGCGTCGTACTCAGTTTTGGGACTGGCAAGTACATGGAATCAACGGATAACGTGGTGAACTCCTCAACGCAAGTTCAATCGGTGTACTCCATTTTTGACAATAACAGTGCTACGGCAGATGCCTCTTCGCCAACGGCAATTATTAGTGGCAAGGGGCGCCTCCAAGCCGGATCTGTGAATTCCTCAGGGGTGCTTACAACCGGTTCATTTATGTGGGGAAGACCAACCTCTGATGGTGATTCGACTCAAAGGGCTGGTTGGTATTTCAACTTTTCAAGTGCAGGCGAGCGCCAGATCAGCGGATTCGCTGTATTCGGCAATCAGCTTGTTTTTGGTAGCGTTATCCCGCCAGATGCTGTCGTCGACGCCTGTGGCAGCGGCACGGGTTATCAGTATTCGGTAAACATTTCTACAGGCAATGGAAGCCGCGAAGTTTCACAAGTAGGGCTTTTGGGCGAGCCATTTGTGCTTGAAGTGGGCGACGCCAATGTCTCAATTAGTGACTCGACTGGCCGTAGGAGAAAAACCACAACTGGTCAGATCATTCTGCAAGGCTCGACGGGGCTCAAGGCCATCAGTACACAACCTACTGACCAAAGTCTTGTGGGTCGGTTGAGTTGGCGTCAAATCAACAATTACCAAGACTTAAGGAACGCTCCATGAAAAAAGTCCTGACGCGGGGGTTCACGCTCATAGAGCTGATGATTGTTGTCGCTGTGATTGGAATTCTGGCGGCTGTCGCTATCCCTTCTTATCAAGACAGCATCTTGAAGGGAAAACGCGCTGAAGGTCGTGCTGCCCTGACTGAACTCATGCTTCAGCAGGAGCGCTTCATGACCCAAAGTAACTCCTATTGCGCCTTCAGTAACACGGCTGGCACGACGGCGGTTATCGCGGGCTGCACAACGGTACCTTTCAAGACGTTCTCTGGTGATTCAGCGGCACAAACGTCTTACTACCTTAGCGCTTCCGCGTGTACTTCGGCGACGATTAAGGAATGTGTCGTAGTTACCGCCACACCAGTTAAGTCCGACCCAGAAGCTGGGGATTTACAGATCCTCAGCTCTGGCACGAAAACATGCACGGGTTCAAAGCCTTCGGTATGCTGGAAATGAAGTTACACCGCAGATCGCTGTCTGGTTTCACTCTGATAGAGCTATTGATTACAGTGGCTGTTATCGCTGCCGCGATGATGGTAGCGATACCCAATATGTCTAGTTTTATGAGAAACGCAGAGTTATCTTCCACGGCAAACAACCTACTGGCATCGCTAAATACAGCCCGTTCTGAAGCAATGAAACGTGGAATGAATGCGATGGTAAAGCCAGTGGACTCCACTAATTGGTCGAAGGGATGGATCGTGTTTGTGGATAAGGCGAGAAACGGTAATCCATCGGATAGTGCCAACATCACGGTGATGAGCCAAGGACCATTACCTGACTACTTCACAGTTACTGGTTTCAATGTCAAGTTCGACGCTTCCGGATTTGCAGTAGCAACAACCAGCCCAACACACGTAGCCAATGGAACTTTCACTGTCGAACGAAACGACCTCACTGGTACGGAAAAAACCAAAGAAACTCGAAAAGTCATCGTGGATTTGACAGGTAGAGTCCGTTCGTGCAAACCAGCTACTGACAACGACTGCTAATTTGTATGAGTAGGGACTGAAATACTCACCACATTCCGTTTGAAAAATTTCCTGAATATAGCGTTAACAAACGCCGGCCGCGCTTTACCACTGTCGCATCCCAACCCACGTGTTGGCTGCCTGATAGTTTCTTCAATTAACGAGACCCTCGGCGAGGGCTACACACAACGAGCCGGAGGCCCCCATGCCGAAATCATGGCACTGCGGGACGCTGCAGAACGTGGCAACTCAGTAGTTGGCGCCACTGCTTACGTGACCCTGGAGCCTTGCTCCCACCATGGCCGCACTGGCCCCTGCTGTGACGCATTGATTGCAGCTGGCATTAAAAAAGTGGTTGCCACCAACACAGACCCTAATCCCTTGGTTACTGGACAAGGCTTTGCGAGATTGCGCGCAGCTGGTATCGAGGTGGAATTGCTACCTTCTGATGACCCGATGGCGGTTGCATCGCGAGAGCTAAACATTGGTTTCTTTAGCCGCATGATCCGCAAGACGCCCTGGGTTCGCATGAAGATCGCAGCATCTATCGACGGAAAAACAGCGTTGCCCAACGGCGAGAGCCAGTGGATAACCTCTCCCGAGGCCCGGGCCGATGGTCACGCGTGGCGGGCCAGGGCCTGCGCAGTACTGACTGGTATTGGTACCGTGCTGCAAGACAAGCCGCGGTTGGACGTGCGACTGGTCGACACCCCGCGGCAACCCCATTTGGTGATTGTGGACAGCAACCTCGAAACCCCGCTGGATGCTCCTCTTTTTATAGCTGGGCGTGCAGTCTTCATATACGCCGCAGGCCCAAACGACACCAAATCGGCAGCCTTGCAGGCTCGGGGGGCTACGGTTATTCACCTGCCTGGCAAAAATCCTGATGGAACACCAACCGGCAAAGTGGATCTGGCAGCCATGTTGAAGGACCTCGGCAAGCGCGAAATCAACGAGTTGCACATTGAGGCGGGCCACAAACTCAACGGCTCTTTGGTCCACGAGGGTCTGGTGGACGAATTTTTGGTGTACCTGGCCCCCAAACTGATAGGCCAAGGTGCCGACATGGCAAACTTTGGGCCGCTGACCAGCCTTGCAGAAGCCCTGCCGCTCACGTTTCAATCCACCGCCATGGTCGGCCCCGATTTGCGGATTTTGGCCCGGGTCACTGGCCGGGACCTGTTTTAAAAGGCTCTATTTACCCCCGTTTGCCGGGTTGATGGCGAAAGCCTGCGAAAATACGGCAATGTTTACCGGAATCATCACCGGCGTGGGGCGCATCGCCGCTGTCCATGCCTTAGGCAGCTCTTCTACGCACGGCAAGCGCCTGACCATTTCCTGCCCTGCGGATTACCTCACTGACGTTGGCCTTGGCGACAGCATTGCGCTCAATGGCGCCTGCATGACGGTCACCACGCTGGATGTCCCAGGCAACCAATTCACCATCGATATTTCCGCCGAGTCGCTGGACAAAACTGCCGGACTTGACGCTTTGGGTCCGATCAACCTTGAAAAAGCCCTGCGTGCCAATGACCGGCTGGGCGGACACATTGTGTCGGGCCATGTGGATGGCATGGGCACCGTTGCGCACTTTGCCCAGGTAGGCGAAAGCTGGGAGTTGCGCGTGCTGGCCCCTCCAACACTCGCCAAGTACCTGGCTTACAAGGGCTCCATCACTGTTAACGGTGTAAGTCTGACTGTCAACCGCGTTGCAGATGTTGCTGGTGGCTGCGAAGTCAGCATCAACCTGATTCCCCATACCGTCGAAAACACCGCTTTGGGCACCCTGACTTCAGGATCCAAAGTGAATCTGGAAATTGACACCGTCGCGCGCTATGTAGAGCGCATGCTGACTGCGCCCGCCGCGCACTGACCTCAACACTATTGACACGACCATGACGCAACTTACCCCCGTACCCATCTCCCCCGTCGAAGACATCGTGGCCGACATGCGCGCCGGAAAAATCGTGATCCTGGTGGACGAGGAAGACCGCGAGAACGAGGGCGACCTGGTGCTGGCTGCTGACCACGTCACAGCCGAGGGCATCAACTTCATGGCGCGCTACGGCCGTGGCCTGATCTGCCTGACGCTGACGCGCGAGCGCTGCGAACGCCTGCAGCTGCCCCCCATGACCGCCCGCAATGGCGACAAGAAAGGCACCGCCTTTACCGCATCCATTGAAGCCGCCGAAGGCGTGACCACCGGCATCTCCGCTGCCGATCGCGCACGCACGGTCGAAGCCGCAGTGGCCAAAGACGCGGTGCCCGCCGACCTGGTTCAGCCCGGCCACATTTTTCCGCTGCAAGCAGTAGACGGTGGGGTGCTGATGCGCGCGGGCCACACCGAGGCTGGCTGCGACCTGGCAGCGATGGCTGGCTGTTCGCCCGCTTCCGTGATCTGCGAGATCATGAAGGACGACGGCACCATGGCCCGCCTGCCAGACCTGCAGCTGTTTGCCGCAGAACATGGCCTCAAAATTGGCACCATCGCCGACCTGATTGAATACCGCAGCCGTGTGGAGTCGCTTATCCAGAAGGTCGGTACACGCAGCATCCAGACCGCGGCTGGCGAATTCACTGCCCATGCGTTCCGCGACACCACCGGCCACGGAGTACATCTGGCACTGGTCAAGGGCAACTGGTCGGCAGACGAGGTGGTGTCCGCCCGTGTGCACGAACCGCTCTCCGTTTTTGATGCGCTGGAAGTCAACCGCTCCATGCATTCGTGGAGCCTGGACGCTGCCCTGGCGCACATTGCCGCCGAAGGCAAAGGTGTGATGGTGCTGCTGAACTGCGGCGAAAGTGGCGAGCAGCTGCTGCAACAGTTTGAAGGCACCGCCAAGTCCGCCCATGCGCCAGAGCGCGGCCGTATGGACCTGCGTACTTATGGCATTGGGGCACAAATATTGCGCCAGTGCGGCGTTCAAAAGATGCGCCTGATGGGTAGCCCGCGCCGCATGCCCAGCATGACGGGCTACGGCCTGGAAATCACCGGTTACATCAGCAAATAAACACAATAAAAAAGGGAGCTCCATATGTTTGGCGCAGACAAAGGCAATGTTGCCGCTACCGACAGCCGCATGAACGGCAAAAAGCTCAAGATCGGCATCGTGCAAGCCCGCTTTAATGCAGGTGTTACCGACACGCTGGCCAACGCCTGCAAGGCAGAGTTGCTGGCGCTTGGCGTGGCCGAAAAGGACATCACCCACGTGACCGTACCCGGCGCACTGGAAGTGCCCTTGGCGTTGCAGGCCATGGCCGAAAAAGGAAGCTTTGATGCGCTGGTTGCCTTGGGCTGCATCATCCGCGGCGAAACCTACCACTTTGAACTGGTGGCCAACGAGTCCGGTGCTGGCGTGACCCGCATTGCGCTGGATTACCAGTTGCCTATTGCCAACGCCATTCTCACCACCGAAGACATGCCCCAAGCTGTCGCACGGCAAGAAGACAAAGGCCGCGATGCTGCCCGCGTAGCGGTCGAAATGGCCAATTTGCTGGAGAGCATGTGATGAGTGAATTCAACCACCCCAGCCAGCCCAAACGCCCGCCACCCCAGCCTCGCAAGGGCGTGACCAGCACCGGCGCCCGCAAGGCCGCCAGCAAAAACAACCGCAGCCGCGCACGCGAGTTCGCGCTGCAGGGGCTCTACCAGAGCCTGGTCGGAGGCAACTCCGTGAGTGATATCGATCCGTTCACCCGCGACCTGGCTGGCTTCAACAAGGCCGACGCGGTGCATTTCGATGCCCTGCTGCACGGCTGCGTGGAGCAGGCCCTGGCACTCGACGCGCTGATCACGCCCTTGCTGGACCGCCCCATGGCAGAGATTTCTCCGGTCGAACATGCAGTGATGTGGATTGGCACCTACGAAATGCAGAATTGCCCCGACGTCCCCTGGCGGGTGGTGATCAACGAATGCGTGGAGCTGGCCAAAGAGTTCGGTGGCACCGATGGCCACAAGTACGTCAACGGCGTACTCAACGGTTTGGCCCCAACCCTGCGCGCGCTGGAAGTGGAAGCCGATCGCGCCAAGAAACCCCGCGCCTGAGCCGGGCCACGCCATGCAGATTGCGTCACGCGCGGAGAAGATTGAGCCCTTTTATGTGATGGAAGTGGCCAAGGCCGCCTCTGAATTGGGCCGTGCGGTGGCCGACACCGATGCGCCCATGGTGTTCCTGAACATTGGCGAGCCGGACTTCACCGCCCCACCGCTGGTGCAAGAAGCCGCAGTCCATGCGGTACATCAAGGGCACACCCAATACACCCAGGCCACCGGCCTCGGCCCACTGCGCGAGCGCATCAGCGACTGGTACGCCAGCCGCTTCGGCGTGCAGGTGCCTGCCCGGCGCATCGTGATAACGGCCGGCGCTTCGGCGGCGCTGCACCTGGCCTGCATGGCGCTGATTGAGGCGGGCGACGAGATCCTCATGCCGGACCCCAGCTATCCCTGCAACCGGCATTTTGTGAGTGCTGCGGAAGGCAAGGCGGTACTGATTCCCACCACCGCAACCGAACGCTTCCAGCTCAGCGCCGACAAAGTGCAAGCCGCTTGGGGCGAACGTACGCGGGGCGTGCTGCTCGCATCGCCTTCCAACCCCACGGGTACATCCATTCACCCGGACGAATTACGCCGCATCCACCAGGTGGTGCAGTCGCGCGGTGGCATCACGATGGTGGACGAGATTTACCTGCCCTTGAGCTACGACGCGCAGTTTGGCCAAACCGCCCTGGCGCTGGATGAGCACATCATCAGCATCAACAGCTTCAGCAAATATTTCAACATGACCGGCTGGCGCCTGGGATGGATGGTGGTACCTGATGCACTGGTACCGGTGATCGAGCGCCTGGCGCAAAACCTGTTCATCTGCCCCAGCACCATTGCCCAGCATGCAGCGCTGGCCTGCTTCGAGCCCGAAAGCATTGCGCTGTACGAGCAGCGCCGCACCGAATTCCAGGCGCGGCGCGATTACTTCATCCCCGAGCTCAACGCCATGGGCCTGACCGTTCCGGTCATGCCCGACGGCGCTTTTTACGCATGGGCCGACTGCTCTGCGGCTTGTCAGAAGCTGGGTGTGAAGGACAGCTGGGATTTTGCCTACGAAGTCATGAACCGCGCCCATGTGGCGGTCACACCGGGGCGGGATTTTGGCACTGCACAAACCGCGAACTTTGTGCGCTTTTCCACCGCCAGTTCTTTAGAACAGTTACAAATTGCCGTGGCGCGTTTGCGCACACTGCTGCTGTAATACATTGCATTGACTCACCCAACCGGACACCATGAACCAGGACCTTTCCATTCTCCATCTGGTACTCAACGCGAGCATCGTGGTGCAAGCCGTCATGCTGCTGCTGATGCTGGTCTCCATTGCCAGCTGGGCAGCTATCTTCCGCAAGCTGTTCTCACTCAAAAAGGTCAAGGCCCAGAACGAGGCGTTCGAGCGCGACTTCTGGTCCGGCTCCAGCCTCAACGACCTGTTTGCCGCAGCCACCCAGAACGCCCGCAACTGCGGCCCCATGGAACGCATCTTCGCCAGCGGCATGCGCGAATTCCAGAAACTGCGTGAACGCCGCATCACCGATGCCGGCACCCTGATGGACGGCGCGCGCCGTGCCATGCGCGCCAGCTTCCAGCGTGAGATGGACGTGGTGGAAACCAATCTGTCGTTCCTGGCCTCGGTGGGCTCGGTCTCCCCGTATGTGGGCCTGTTTGGCACGGTGTGGGGCATCATGCACGCCTTCACCGGGCTGGCTGCCCTGACCCAGGTGACGCTGGCCACGGTGGCTCCCGGCATTGCAGAGGCACTGGTCGCCACGGCCATTGGCCTGTTCGCTGCCATCCCGGCGGTGGTGGCCTACAACCGTTTTGCCCGCGACCTGGATCGCATTGCCATCCAGCAGGAGACCTTCATTGAAGAGTTCTCCAACATCCTGCAGCGCAATGTCGGCACGCAGGCTCCAGCCAGCCGCTAGCCCCCGTCCCACAAGGAGATAGCGCGATGCCCGCAGTAACAGGACGTGGTGGCCGGGGCCGCCGCACCATCAACGAGATCAACATGGTCCCGTTCATCGACGTGATGCTGGTGCTGCTGATCATCTTCATGGTGACGGCGCCACTGATCACGCCGAGCATGATCGATCTGCCCAGTGTCGGCAGGGCTGCACGCCAGCCCGACCAGATCATCCAGGTTATTCTGGGCAAGAACGACAGCCTGGAGATGCGCGTCAAAGACCAGACCACCGCCCTGCCCCTCAAGGACCTGGCGGCTGCGGTGAAACGGGCACAGGGCGCGCAAGGCGCCAAAGACAGCGCAGCTGCAGGCAACTCGGCCGTGGTTATCAGCGCTGACAAGAACGTCAAGTACGAGAGCGTGGTCAAGGTCATGGACACCCTGCAGCGCGCAGGCATCCAGCGCGTGGGACTCTCGGTGCAACTCGCCAACTAACCCAGCATGTCCGCCGCGATCCAGGAACGCTTTGAGTTTGCCCCGCCCCCCACTCCAGGGCTGGTGCGCGCCATGCTGCTGGCCATCCTGGCACACGGCGTGCTGCTGGCCGTATTGACGCTGGGCGTGCAATGGAAGCGCGAACCCACGCCTGTGACCGTCGAGGCTGAACTCTGGTCTGCGTTGCCGGTCGAAGCGGCGCCCCCCGCGCCGGAAGAAACGCCCCCTCCGGAGCCTGCCAAACCGGAACCCAAACCTGAGCCCAAGCCGGAACCCGTGGTTGCGCCCAAGCCGGTCCCGCAACCCGACCCCAGCATTGCGCTGGCGCGGGAAAAAGAAAAAGCCAGGCTATTGAAGGAAAAGCAGGTACAGCAGGAGAAACTGGCGCAGGAGAAGAAGCGGCTGGAGCAGGAAAAGGCACTGAAAGAGAAGGAGCTACAGGCAAAAACCGCTGCCGACAAGCTGGCCAAGGAGAAGGCCGCCAAACGCGCCACCGAGGAAGCCAAGGCGCAAGAAGCTGAACGACAAAAAAATCTCAAACGGATGATGGGCATGGCGGGAACCGGTGGCAGCGGGGATGCCGGTTCCACGGGTACGGCGATGCAGTCCTCCGGGCCCTCCGCCGGGTACGGCGGACGCATCAGCGCACTCATCAAACGCAATATCACTTTCACCGAGACGCTCGCGAACAATCCGACGGCAGAAATGGAAGTTCGCACATCGCCCGATGGCACCATCATCAGCCGCAAGATCTTGAAATCCAGCGGAGTCAAAAACTACGACGATGCGGTCTTGAACGCCATCGACAAAACCGAGCGGCTACCCAAGGATGTGGACGGCCGGGTGCCCTCTGCACTGGTGATTAGCTTCCGCCCCAAAGACTGAAAGTCCACTGCATATTGCTACTATTTTTGTAGCTACTCGCGCAATACGGACGAGGGCTAGAGGCCAATATCACTCAAAACCGCTGAGTCGGTCTCGGGTGAAACTCCACAGGCTGAAAATCCGCCTTTTCCGTGGCGCAGGGTTTGGAAGCGTGGTCACAGCCACTGCAGCCGCCACATCCATCTTTCGCCCGGGCCAATTTGGGCACCAGCGATTGGATGGCATAGGCCAGACAGGCCGCCACAATCCCCCCCGTAATGAGCCATTGCATCCACATAGTTTCAGCCCCCCAACCAGAGGGTGACGCGGTAGGTCACCCACGCAGCGCCATAGGCCAGCACAAACAGGTACAGCGCCATCAGCAGCGGGTACTTCCACGAGTTGGTTTCGCGGCGCACCACCGCCAGGGTGGACAGGCACTGCGGCGCAAACACGAACCAGGCCAGCAAGGCATACGCCGTGGCCAGCGACCACCCTTGGGCAATCACGGGTGACAGGGCATCGGCCACGCCTTCGTCCGCGGCGGACAGCGAATACACGGTACCCAGGGCGCCAACCGCAACTTCGCGCGCCGCCATGCCGGGCACCAGAGCGATGGAAATCTGCCAGTTGAAGCCGATAGGTGCAAACACGTTCTGCAACGCATGGCCCAGCATGCCGGCAATGCTGTACTGGATGGCCGGCCCCTGCGAAGCATCCCATCCCGCTGGCGGGCCAGGGAAGGTCGACAGAAACCACAACAACACCATCAGCGAGAAGATGATGCCGCCCACCCGGCGCAGGAAGATGCGGGCGCGTTCCCACAGGCCCAGGCCCAGGTTGCGCAGACTGGGCACGCGGTACGGTGGTAACTCCAGCATCAGTGGCTGGTAGCCTGTTTTCATCCAGACGCGCTTGAACACCCAGGCCACGGTCATGGCGCCCACCACACCCGCCACATACAGGCCAAACAGGGTCAGGCCCCGCAGGTCGAACCAGCCCACATCACGCTCCGGCACAAAGGCCCCAATCAGCAAGGCATAGACAGGCAGGCGCGCCGAACAGGTCATCAGCGGCGCCACCATGATGGTGGCCAGGCGGTCCTTCCAGTTGGCGATGGTGCGCGTGGCCATGATGCCGGGAATGGCACAGGCAAAGCTGGAAAGCAGTGGAATGAATGCCCGCCCGGACAAGCCCACCTTGCCCATCAGGTTGTCCAGCAGGAAGGCCGCACGCGGCAGGTAGCCGGAATCTTCCAGCAGCAGGATGAAGAAAAACAGAATCAGGATCTGCGGCAGAAACACCAGTACGCCGCCCACACCGGCAATCACGCCATCCACCAACAGGCTGCGCAGCGGGCCTTCCGGCATGCTCGCCAGCGTCCACTCGCCCACCGCCGCCATGGTGCCCTTGATCACGTCCATCGGCAGGTTGGCCCAGCTGAACACCGCCTGGAAAATCAGGAATAGCACCGCTGCCAGCACCACCAGCCCCCCTACCGGGTGCATCACCACAGCGTCCAGCCGGTGCTGGAAGCGACCCACTTTCGCCGCGCGCGGCGCCACCAGGGCCAGAATGCGGCGCACTTCGCGCTGCAGCTCGGCTGAGCTTTGCGCAGCTGCGGACACCGTCGCGGCGGGAGAAGCTACCGCGGTACTTTCCAGTTGGGTTTGCAGTTGCGTCAACAGTTGCGCATGCCCTTCGTGCCTGACCGCCACGGTTTCCACCACCGGGCAACCCAGCTCACGCGACAGTCCGGCCACGTCAATGGCCAGCCCCTGCGCGCGGGCCACATCGGCCATATTCAGGGCCACGATCAGCGGTTTGTCCAGTCGCTTGAGTTCGAGCACCAGGCGCAGGTTCATGCGCAAGTTGGTGGCGTCCACCACCGCCACGATGGCATCGGGCGCCGCTTCGCCTTCCCTGCGGCCCTCGATCACCTCCAGCATCACCTGCTCATCGGGCGTTGCCGGTGTCAGGCTGTAGGACCCTGGCAGGTCCACTACCGAAAAGGTCTTGCCATTGGCCAGACGCGCGGTCCCCACTTTGCGTTCCACCGTGACACCGGCGTAATTGGCAACCTTCTGGCGCGCGCCGGTGAGCAGATTGAAGAGCGCGGTCTTGCCGCAGTTGGGGTTGCCGACCAATGCAACACAATGGTGATTGGCCGTCAGGGATGTTTGCGTCATGGTGCTTCAGACTCCGGCGGCAGCGGCAGCCTGCACATGGATGCACTGGGCTTCCACCAGACGCAGCGCGAACAGTGTTTCCCCTACCTGCACCGCCAGCGGCTCGCGGCCACCTGGGCCGCGGCGCAACATCTGGATAGGCTCACCGGGAATAAACCCCAGCTCCCCCAGACGCCGCACGGTGGACTCACCGACCTCGGCAGACGCCGACTCCACGCGCTCGACCAGCGCGTGGGCTCCGTTGGGTAATTGTGAAAGTAGCATGGACATGCCCAATTCTAAATGAGATTCTATCTCATTTAGATTGATGTAGGTCATACATCAATCGTAGGCAATGACCGCCTTGCCCTGGTCCGCATGGGCGCGCCACTCGGCCAGTGCGGCATCGCTGGGGTAGAAACGCGCCTCTTCGCCCAGATGCAACTCCGCTTGGGCGCCGGCACAACCTGCCGCCTCCTGCGAGGCGGCATCCACCATGCGCTGTATCTGCAAGCGCACCGAAAGGCCGCGCACCAGCTCGCCCTGCTCCGACATTTCCCGCTGGGCCGGAAACTCCCGCACCAGGCGCGCCACATCGGGCATCTTGCCGCTGACTGCCACCCGCAAATACTTGCCAAAGCGGCAGCGCGCCTGCTCCAGGCTCCAGACCTGTTGCACCACAAACCGCGCGGCAAAGCCGTTGCGCCCGGGTTGCAGGCGGCCACTGACGATGACCAGCGTGTCGTCCTGCAGCAGGCTGCGGTAGGTGGTCAGCAGCGTTTCGTCAGCCGTCGCTTCGATCGCAGCCGATTTGTCGTCCAGCGTGAAGATGCCCACCTTGCCGCGGTTGCCGTTGATGACCTTGAAGCCGCTGATGATGCCAGCCAGCACCTGCGGCTCGCGGGTTTCCAGCATCTCCTCGATGGGCCGCTTGGCAAAACGGCGCACTTCCAGGGCCATCTCGTCAAACAGGTGACCCGAGAGGTAAAAGCCCACCGCAGATTTTTCCTGCGTCAGCTGCTCCCGCACGCCCCAGGGCAACGCATCCACCAGGTCCGGCTCTTGCGTGCTGGAGCCATGGTCGTCCTCGCCACCCATGTCAAACAGGCCATGCTGGTTGGCATTGGCTGCAGAAGCCGCCGCAAAATCAAACGCACGGTCGATGCTTTCCACCAGCGCGGCGCGGTTGAGTTGCAGCGTGTCAAAGGCGCCTGCCTTGATCAGTGCTTCCACACAACGCTTGTTCAGGCGGCTGCGATCGACACGACGCGCGAAGTCAAACAGACTTTTGAATGGACCGCTCTCTTCGGTGGGGCCACGGCCTTCCCGCGCGGCCACGATGGCTTCAATCGCCTGCTGGCCGGTACCCTTGATGGCGCCTAGCCCGTAGCGGATTTCCTTGTTGGAGATCGGCTCAAAGCGGTAGAACCCGCGGTTGATGTTGGGTGGCTCAAACGAGAGGCCCATCTTTTCCGCGTCTTCAAACAACACCTTCAGTTTGTCGGTGTCGTCCATTTCCACCGTCATGTTGGCGCAGAAGAACTCGGCGGTGTAATGCACCTTGATCCACGCGGTGTGGTACGCCAAGAGTGAGTAGGCAGCCGCGTGCGACTTGTTGAAGCCATAGCCCGCAAACTTTTCCATCAAGTCAAAAACCTCGTCGGCTTTTTGCTCGCTGATGTCGTTCTTGGCGGCGCCCGCACGGAAGATGGCGCGGTGCTCGGCCATCTCTTCGGCCTTCTTCTTGCCCATGGCGCGGCGCAGCATGTCGGCGCCACCGAGCGAGTAGCCGCCCAGAATCTGCGCGGTCTGCATCACCTGCTCCTGGTAGACCATGATGCCGTAGGTCTCACTCAGCATGTCGGCCACCAGCGGGTGCGGGTACTCGATCACCTCTTTGCCATGTTTACGCGCCACAAAGCTGGGTATCAGGTCCATGGGGCCTGGGCGGTACAAGGCGTTCAGCGCAATCAGGTCTTCCAGGCGCGAGGGTTTGGCGTCCACCAGCATGCGCTGCATGCCCACGCTTTCAAACTGGAACACGGACTCGGTCTTGCCCTCACTGAACAATCGATACACATTGGCATCGTCCAGCGGCAGGTTTTCGTAGGCAAAGTTCTCCTGGCCCGGATGGCGCTTCATGATGAACTCGCGCGCAATCTCCAGAATCGTCAGCGTGGCCAGACCCAAAAAGTCGAACTTCACCAGGCCAATGGCCTCCACGTCATCCTTGTCGTACTGGCTCACGGCCGACTCGCTGCCGGGCTGCTGGTACAACGGGCAAAAATCGGTCAGCTTGCCCGGCGCAATCAGCACGCCCCCGGCGTGCATGCCGATATTGCGGGTCATGCCCTCCAACTTGCGCGCCATCTCCAGCAGGGTTTTGACGTCCTCTTCCTTCGCTTCGCGCTCGGCCAGAATCGGCTCCGCCTCGCTGGCGTAGATGTACTTGTCGTTCTTCTTGCCGTCGGTGGGCGGCAGCTGCAGCGTGACGTTAGTGCCGGGTTTGTTGGGGATGAGCTTGCTGATGCCATCGCAAAACATGTAGGGCATGTCCAGCACACGACCCACGTCGCGGATCACGCCGCGCGCGGCCATGGTGCCGAAGGTGGCAATCTGGCTGACGGCCTCCTTGCCGTACTTCAGCTTCACGTAGTCAATCACCCGGTCGCGGTTGCTCTGGCAAAAGTCGATATCGAAGTCGGGCATCGACACCCGCTCGGGGTTCAGAAACCGCTCGAACAGCAGGTTGTACTGCAGCGGATCGAGGTCGGTGATCTTGAGCGCATACGCCACCAGCGAACCCGCACCCGAGCCCCGGCCCGGCCCCACCGGGCATCCGTTGTTCTTGGCCCAGTTGATGAAGTCGCCCACGATGAGGAAGTAGCCCGGAAAGCCCATTTTCAGAATGGTCCCCAGCTCAAACTCCAGACGCTCCAGGTAGCGTGGCATCTGTTTTTCGCGCTCCACCGGATCCGGGTACAGGTGCGCCATGCGCTCCTTGAGCCCCTCATGCGATGCGTAGCGGAAGTAGTCTTCCGGCGACATGCGCTGGCCGTTGACTTCCGGCGTCGGAAAATCCGGCAACTGCGGTTTGCCCAGCACCAGGGTCAGGCTGCAGCGCTTGGCAATCTCGATCGTGTTGGCAATCGCCGATGGAATGTCCTTGAACAGCGCCTCCATTTGCGCTGCCGACTTGAAATACTGTTCGCGGGTAAACCGGCGCACCCGCTTTGGGTTACTGAGGATTTCACCATCGGCAATACAGACGCGTGCCTCATGGGCCTCGTAGTCGTCGGGCTCGGTGAACTGGATCGGATGGGTCGCCACCACCGGCAACCGGATGCGGGCGGCCAGTTGCACGGCGGCCACCACATGGGCCTCGTCGTCCGTACGCCCGGCGCGCTGCAACTCCATGTAGAAACGGTGTGGGAACGTACTGGCCAATTGCAGGGCCGCTTCGTGCGCACGGGTCTGGTCGCCCTGGACCAGTGCCTGACCGACCGGCCCGGCCTGCGCACCCGACAGGGCAATCAGCCCTTCGTTCAACTCCTTGAGCCAGGCCATCTTGACCACCGCCTGGGCCTTGACCACATTCTGGGTGTAGGCGCGGGCAATCAGTTCGGACAGGTTGAGGTAGCCCTGCTTGTTCTGCACCAGCAGCACAATGCGCGAGGTCGCGGTAGCGTCTGCGCCCAGGCCTTCCAGAACCACCTCTGCGCCAATCAGCGGCTTGACACCTTTGCCCCGTGCTTCCTTGTAGAACTTGATCGCACCAAACAGGTTGTTCAGGTCCGTGATGCCCAGGGCCGGCTGCCCGTCCTTGGCCGCTGCCTTGACAACCTCGTCAATGCGGCAGGTTGAATCAACAACGGAAAATTCGGTGTGCAGGCGCAGGTGGATAAACATGTGTCCATTGTAGTTTTGCCGACCCCAAGGCCACTTCCGGGCGGCACAAGAAATTACGTCACAATCAGCAGTAGTACGGGTGGCACGTGGGAGCCGGTGGCTGCAAGCAACAAAAGTTTTGTATGAGAAATTCGATTTTCAAACCCCATGGGGCGGTGCAGATTGAGGTGTCCGGGTCCATCGTGACGGCACACATGCGCGGACACTGGAACATCGAGATGCGCAACCAGGCCGCACAGGCCATGGGCGAGCCCGTGCAGTCACTCAATGCAGCAGGCCCCTGGGGCATCATCAACGTACTGCACGACACCCTGATTTACAGCGAAGAAATTTTTTCGACCTCTCGCCAGGACTACGCGGCGCGCCCAGCAGCCTCACGGCTGGCAGCCCTCGCTTTTGTCATCGATCCGCAGGTTGAGGGCGCCCAGTTGTTGCGCTACCGGTTCGAGAACCTGCTCGATGGCATCATCCCTTCCGGCGTCTTTGCCGACCTGCCCTCCGCCCAGAGCTGGGTCCAACAGATGATTGCGGGTGCCGGCCACTAAAATCAGACGGTGAACACCGTACTGAACATCTCTAGCTACAAATTCGTCCCGCTTCCGGACGCGCCCGCATTGCGGGAGACCCTGCTGGAGCGCGCACTGCGCCGTGACCTCAAGGGCACCATCCTGCTGGCAGAAGAAGGTATCAACCTATTTCTGGCGGGGCCCGCAGAGGATGTGCGCGGATTCATCACCGAACTGCAGACCGATCCCCGCTTTGCCGACATCGCGCCCAAAGAGAGCTGGTCCGACACGCGGCCGTTTCGCAAAATGCTGGTCAAGGTCAAGGGTGAAATCATCCGCATGAACTATCCCACCATCCGCCCCGCGGAGGGCCGCGCGCCTGCGGTGGCACCGGCCACGGTCAAGCGCTGGCTGGACCAGGGGCACGACGACGCGGGGCGGCCAGTCGTTACGCTGGATACGCGCAACGACTTTGAAGTGGATGCAGGCACCTTCGAAGGCGCCATCGACTGGCGCATCACCAAATTCACCGAATTCCCGCAAGCGGTGATCGACCACAAGGCCGAGCTGGAGGGCAAAACCGTGGTGAGCTTCTGCACGGGAGGCATCCGCTGCGAAAAGGCTGCCATCCTGATGCAGGAAATGGGGTTGGACCATGTGGTCCAGCTCGAAGGCGGCATCCTCAAGTACTTTGAGGAAACCGACGGCAGCCACTACCGCGGCAGCTGCTTTGTGTTTGACGAGCGCCGGGCCGTGGACGCCGATCTGGCTGCCAATCCTGGGGCAGTCAGCAGTCCGTCCTAAGTCCGGAGCAAAAGAAAAAGGAGCGCATTGCGCTCCTTTTTTTATAGCTACCCGCGCTTATTCCGCGGGGGCTAGCAGCCATTTTACCTATTATTTGGAAGCCAGAGCGGCAATCCGGGCGCCAAACAGGCGTGCGGTTTCGAGGTCACCCGCGTTCATTTCATCGCCACCGGCGTCGCCGGGCGTCTGGGCCATGGGGCCTGCGCTGGAAGCGAGGTAGTTGACGTCGCTGCGCTGCGAGGCCTTGGTGTTGTTGTAGTTCAGGCCCGTGCCGGCCCAGATGCCGCCGTGCTGCATGGCCAGGGTCATGAAGTAATGCAGGGTGGAGTGCTTGTCGCCATTCACGTTGGCGCTGGCAGTAAAGCCGCCAAAAATCTTGTCTTTCCATGCCTGGGTGTACCAGGGTTTGCTGGAGGCATCGGCGAACTTCTTGAACTGCCAGCTCACGCTGCCCATGTAGGTGGGCGAGCCAAAAATGATGGCGTCTGCTGCTGCCAGGGTGTCCCAGGCAGACTCAGGCACGTTGCCGTCCGCGTCGATGGTGATCAGCTCACCGCCCGCACCTTGCGCCACCGATTGCGCCATGCGCTGGGTGTGGCCATAACCGGAATGAAAAATCACTGCTACTTTTGCCATGTTCATGCTCCTTGTAAACAACTAAAAAAACTCAGTCCTGCAGGTCAAACACCAGCACCTCGGCGTCCTTGCCATTGGCCAGGGTGATCCGGGACTCTTCGTGCAACAGTGCCGCGTCTCCAGACTGCAGCACGGTGCCATTGACTTCCAGCACACCGCGCACCAGATGCACATAGCCCTTGCGCCTGGCTCCCAGTTCCAGGGTGGCCGTCTGGTCGCCGTCGAACAGGCCGCTGTACATGCGTGCATCGGCATGGATCTTCACCGAGCCCTGCGCAGCGTCCGGCGACGCCACCAACCGCAGTACGCCCTGCTTCTCCGTGTCAGCAAACGTCTTCTGTTCGTAGCTGGGATCAATGCCTTTCACATTGGGCTCAATCCAGATCTGGAGAAAGTGGGTAGTGTCGTTGGGCGCATGGTTGAACTCGCTGTGCTGCACGCCGCTGCCAGCGCTCATGCGCTGCACGTCACCCGGGGGAATGCCCTTGACATTACCCATGCTGTCCTTGTGCGCCAGATTGCCCGAGATGACGTAGCTGACGATTTCCATGTCGCGGTGGCCATGGGTGCCAAAGCCGGTGCCCGGTGCAATGCGGTCTTCGTTGATCACGCGCAGGTTGCCCCAGCCCATGTGCTTGGGGTCGTAGTACCCGGCAAAGGAAAAGCTGTGGAACGATTTGAGCCAACCGTGGTCGGCGTATCCCCGTTCCTGGGATGTGCGTAGCGTCAGCATCTGTCTTCTCCGTTTATATCCTGCGATGGAATGAACTTTAGGGCGTGAACCTTCCAATACCATGCACCCCAATTGATGGCATCATTCAAATAGTTTCAATCAAACTATCACCATCATGCAAAACGCACGCGACTTTCTGACCCCGGATGCGCTGTCCATGCTGCAGGCCATCGCCAAGGCCGGCAGCTTTGCCGCGGCGGCGCGCGAGATGGGCATGGTGCCCAGTGCGCTCACCTACCGGGTGCGCCAGATGGAGGACGCACTGGATGTGCTGCTGTTTGACCGCAGTTCGCGCCAGGCCCGGCTGACCGAAGCCGGCTCGGAGCTGCTGCGCGAGGGCACCCGCCTGCTGACCGAGATCGATGCGGTGGCCAACCGCGTCAAGCGCGTCGCCACCGGCTGGGAGAGCCAGTTCACCATCGCAGTGGACACCATCATTTCCCGATCCACCGTCATGGAGCTCTGCGACGCGTTCTACCAGCTGGCCCCGCCCACCAGCATCCGCCTGCGCGATGAAACGCTGTCGGGCACGCTGGACGCGCTGACCTCTGGCCAAGCCGATCTGGCCATTGGCGCCGGACCCGACAGTGCCACGGCTGCCGACTTGCACAGCAAACCGCTGGGCAACGTCACCTTCGTTTACGCCGTGGCCCCCCACCATCCGCTGGCCCATGCCCCCGAGCCGCTGAGTGACGCTGTGATCCAGAAGCACCGTGCGGTAGCGGTGGCCGACTCGGTGCAGCGCGGGGGTGGCCAAACCTTCGGCCTGCTGGCCGGGCAGGACGTCTTCACGGTGGCCAGCATGCAGGCCAAGCTGGATGCGCAATTGCGCGGCATGGGGGGCGGCAACCTGCCCCTCTGCATGGCCAATGCCTTCATCGATACCGGGCGTCTGGTCGTCAAAAAAACCGAGCGCGGGCAGCGCCAGGTCAGCGTGCATTACGCGTGGCGGGGCGGCAAGTCCAACACCTCGGGACGGGCGCTCCAGTGGTGGCTGCAACAGCTTGAGAGCCCAGCCACCCGGGCCGCGCTGCTGGAAAATCACCGCAGCATGTAATGCCCGACGGTTCCGCCAGCGTGTATAAAGCCAATAAACCACAACTTTCGGAGAACGCCCGCATGACCACTTCCAGACACATCGCCATCGTGGGGGCCGGCATCGCAGCCATTACCTGCGCACGCACCCTGGTGCAGGCAGGCCATCGGGTCACTGTGTTTGAAAAGAGTCACAGTGTGGGTGGGCGCATGTCCACCCGCAGCAGCCCGTTTGGAACCTTCGACCACGGCGCGCAGTACTTCACGGTACGCGATCCCCGTTTCGAACTGGCCCTGCAAACCACACCGGGCCTGTGCCGCCCCTGGAGCGCCAACACCGTGCGCGTGCTGGACTCGCACGGCCGCGTTGCCGCCGCCGGCCTGCCCGCGCGCGAACCGCACTGGGTGCCCAAGCCCGGCATGAACGCATTGGTGCGCCAATGGGCCCAGCCGCTGGCCGATGCCGGTCGCATCGAGTTGCAAACCAAAGTGACTGCCATTGAGCCGGATTCGCTGAACGCCAAACAGTGGCAGTTGCGCACGCAGGGCGAAGGCGACAGCAGCCATGTGTTTGGCGGTTTTGACGCCGTGGTGCTGGCCATTCCCAACGTACAGGCCAGCGCGCTGCTGCAGTCCAGCCCCAAGGGCGCGGCACTGGCCAAGAAAATCTCACGCGTGACCGTGGCTCCGTGTCTGACCCTGATGTTGGCATTCCCGCAAGCGGTGCAGCCGGGCCTCACCACCCTGGGCCCGCAATGGAGCGCCGCCCGCAGCACCCACCACCGCATTGCGTGGCTGGCCCGCGAATCGAGCAAGCCGGGCCGTGGCGCGGTGGAGCGCTGGACCGTGCAGGCCAGTGCCGCCTGGTCGCAGGAACACCTGCACGATGACGTCGACCGGATAGAAGCCAAACTCATCAAGGCCTTTTCCGAAGTCACCGGAATCCGCGCCGAACCTGCCCATGCGGATGTGCACCGCTGGATGTATGCCAAGACCGAGCTGGCCTTGGGCGAGAGCCACCTGTGGGACGGCAAGGCAGGCATTGGCGTGTGTGGCGACTGGTGTCTGGGCCACCGGGTCGAAGACGCTTTCGTATCCGGCTTGGAATTGGCCCTGAAGATCGTTTAGCCCCCACGCTCCGCCGCTGCGCGGGTCGCTGCCCCCCCCCAAGGGGGCCCTCACGCCTTGGGGCGGCCCTGCGGCGCTCACCCTATGCATTCGACACGCAATAGCTCTACCTACCGGGGCCGGTTCGCCCCCTCCCCCACAGGCCTGCTGCATGCTGGTTCGCTCGTTGCCGCATTGGCCAGTTGGCTGGATGCCCGCGCCCACGGTGGGAAGTGGCTGGTACGCATCGAAGATGTGGACACGCCGCGCTGCGTTCCGGGTACCGACCAGCTCATCCTGCAGCAGCTCGCCGCCTGCGGCCTGCAACCCGACGAGCCCCCCGTGTGGCAAAGCCAGCGCACCGCGCTGTACCAGAGGGCACTGGACCAGTTGGTGGCGCGAGGCATGGCCTACGCTTGTGCCTGCTCGCGCAAGGACATCGAAGCGGCACTGGCGCAATCTGGCCACAGCAAACCGCGCAACGGCGAACTGGTCTACCCCGGCACCTGCCGCGAAGGACTGCATGGCAAGCCTGCACGGGCCTGGCGCTTTCGCACCAGTAATTTGGTGTCAAATCAGGCTCCAGCCCCCGTGGAATATGCACAAGTAGCTACTGAAAATATAGCATCCAGCAAGTCAGAGGTATGGTGGACTGACCGCCGTCTGGGCCTGCAGCAGCAAGATGTGGAACGCGACGTGGGAGATTTCGTCCTGCTGCGCGCCGATGGACTGTTCGCCTACCAGTTGGCTGTGGTGGTGGATGACGCCCAGCAGGGCATCACCCATGTGGTGCGCGGCGAAGACCTGGCGGACAACACCGCACGACAAATCCTGCTGCAACGGGCCTTGCACCTGCCGACACCCCAGTATCTGCATACGCCGCTGGTGCTGGGCCCCAATGGCGAGAAACTGTCCAAGCAAAACGGTGCGTCGCCCGTGGACACGTCCACCCCGGATGCGGCCTTTGCAGCCCTTTGCCAGGCCGCTGCCGCGCTGGATTTACTGCCCGCCGCTGGCACGCCGGCCGACGCGCTAGCGCTCTGGACGCGCCAGTGGGGCGACAGGTACAGCCTGTAGCGACCGCTGCACCGACGTTTCTTCCTGTATGGCCTGCTCGAACGCGGGCAACCCCACCTGGTTCAGCACCCGCTTGAAGTGCCCCACGACGCTCGCGTCCAGGGACGCCAGACGCAGCGCGCAGCGCCGTGCTTCGTCCTGCAAGCTGTCCGGGGAAACCACGGCCCACACCAGCCCCCAGGCATGGGCCTGCGCCGCACCAAATTCCTCGCCCAGCAGCATCATGGCCTTGGCACGGGATACGCCAGCGATGGCCGGCAGGATGGCACTGATGCCACCGGTCACAAACACCCCCAGCGAAGCCTCGGGCAGCTTGAAGCGCGCGGTATCGGCAGCGACCACGATGTCGGCGTCCAGCATCCACTCCAGCCCTGCGCCCACCACCCAGCCATGGACCGCCGCAACCACCGGCTTGCTGCAACGGACAATGGCCTGTGCCACCTGCTGGGTGAGTTCCAGATCGTCTTCGGTTGGAGCTTCCGACACATCGCGCCCGGCGCAAAATGCCAGCCCGTTGCCGCGCAGCACCACGCAGCGAACGGCTGTGTCCGCATCCGCGTGTTGCAACGCAGCCAGCAGCGCACGCGCCAGGTCGTTGTTAATCGCGTTGCGTTTTTCGGGGCGATTGAGGGTCAGCGTCAGCACGCCAGCCTGAAGTTCACTTTGCAGGGCGGCAGTGACCAAGGTGGGGATGTTCATGGCGCCGATTGTGCAGCCTCCCTACAATGCAGGCCTGTCTCCAATGCCCCATGCCATGACCACTGCACCCGAAGCCCTCCCTGAAGCCCCCGCTGATACGCCCACCGAGGGCGGCAAGCCGTTCATGCGCACCATCAAGAGTTTTGTAAAGCGCGCAGGCCGCACCACCGCAGGCCAGGCCAAAGCATTTGAGGAACTGGGCCCCCGTTTCCTGGTGCCCTACCAGCCATCCGCTATCAATTTTGAAGCGATCTTCGCAGATTCTACGGGGGCTACAGGTCAGAATGACGTTCAACGTCCCGTGGTGCTGGAAATCGGTTTCGGCATGGGTGAAGCCACCGCCAAAATTGCCGCCACCCTGCCCGAAACCCACTTTTTATGCTGCGAGGTGCACGAACCCGGCGTGGGTGCCCTGCTCAAGCGCATTGGCGAGAACCAGATCGCCAACATCCGCATCTGCGCCCATGACGCGGTCGAGGTGATCGACCACATGCTGCCCTTGCAAAGCCTGGACGGCGTGCACATCTTCTTCCCCGATCCCTGGCACAAGACCAAGCACAACAAGCGCCGCCTGATCCAGTCGCCACTAATCGCCAAGCTGGCCGCACGCCTCAAGATCGGTGGCTACCTGCATTGCGCCACCGACTGGCAGCCTTACGCCGAGCAGATTCTGGAGGTGCTGACGGCCGAACCGCTGCTGAAGAACCGCGCACTAAAAAGCCATCCCGAACTGGCGGGCTACGCCCCCAAACCCCACTACCGGCCCCTCACCAAGTTCGAGAACCGCGGCATCCGCCTGGGCCACGGCGTGTGGGACGTCGTTTTCGAACGGGTCTGACCATCCCAAGGCATGGGCCGCTACCGCCCCAACCCGCCGCCCATGCGCCACGGGGTCAGCCCCAGTTGCGTGGTACTGCCTGTGGGCGGCTGGCCCACGGTAGTCGATTTTCTGGAACACCGTTTTCCCGCGGTTTCGCGCGCGCAGTGGCTGCAGCGCATGGACGCTGGCGAGGTGATCGATGCCGAGGGCCAGCAGGTGAAGGCTGCTGCCGCGTTCACGCCAGAGCGGCGTCTGTACTACTACCGCACCGTAGAGCAGGAAGTGCCTATTCCCTTTGAGGCCGAAGTGCTCCACCAGGACGAGCATCTGCTGGTGGTGGACAAGCCGCACTTTCTGCCGGTGATTCCCTCAGGCAAGTACGTGCAGGAGACCGTGCTGGTGCGCCTCAAACACCGCCTGGGTCTGCCGGACCTGTCCCCCATCCACCGCATTGACCGCGATACCGCCGGACTGGTGCTGTTCTCGGTCAACCCTGCTTCCCGCAACGCCTACCAGTCCCTGTTCCGGCATCGCCAAGTCGACAAGACCTACGAGTGCATTGCCACGTGGAATCCTGCGCTGCCCTGGCCCGTGCGACGCGAAAGCCGCATCGGTCCGGCAGAGCATTTCATGCAGCAAACCGAGGTGCCGGGCGCGCCCAATGCCCTGACCCACATCGCACCGCTGGAAGTGCACAGCAGCCTGGCCCGTTACACCCTCAAGCCGGTCAGTGGCCAGCGCCACCAGTTGCGGGTGCACATGGCCGCGCTGGGCTTGCCCATCGTGAACGATGGGATTTACCCCACCCTCACCCCCGAGGGCGCGGACTACGCCAGGCCACTGCAGCTGCTGGCGCGTGCCATTGCGTTTACCGATCCGGTGAGCGGTGCACCCCGCCAGTTCACCAGCGCGCGCAGCCTGTTGCCACTGACCGACCTGCTAGCGGTCCGCCCAGCGTGACAAAGGCGTTTCCACGCGGCGTGCAAACACCACCGCCAGCCCGGTACTGAGCGCAACACCCGCCAGCAAAGCCAGCCCCGTTGCCCACGGCCCCGCCGGACTCCACTGTGCAAACACCAGATTGACCAGCATCAGCACCGAAAAGTGCACCAGAAACAGTGCATACGACGACTGCCCCAGCAGCGCCACCCAGCGTTGCAGCCCTGCGGGCCAAACGCGGGCGGTGCGTGGCATGGTCCCCAGAGCCAGTGCCGTGACCAGTGCCAGCACCAGCCGCTCGCGAAACTCCATCACCAGGGCCAGTGCGACTACGGCCACCAGTCCCGCCAGCATCAGCGCACGGTGCGGCGAACGCTGGGCCCAGCGGGCCACAGCGCCCATGCCATAGGCACCAAAAAAATACACCGCCCAGGCGTCCCAGTCCGGGTTGCGATTGGCATGGAAAAGAGAGGTGAGCATCAGCGCGCCTACCAGGACCCGGGTGGCGTGGGGTACGGCAGCCAGTGCCTGGCCACCCCACACCAGGAAGGCCATCAGCACATACAGCTGAAAATCAATCGCCACATACCAGACCCCTACCGACAACGCCTCAATGCCCTGCACATCCTGCAACAGCAGTACATGGCTCAGCACCTGCGAAAGCGAAGGCGCGTCGGGAATGAAATCGTCCTGCAGCCCGAGCCGGGTCAGTGCAGCGACCAGGGAGACGAGCAGCAGCGCAGCCAGCAGCGGCAGGACCAGGCGCAGGTAGCGCTTCCACACCACCGCCACCAGAGTCTGCGAGCCGGTCGCACGCATGCGCTCCAGGCTGCCCACCGCCAGGTAGCCACCCAGCACCAGAAACACCTGAACCGCCATGCGGCCGTAGTCGTACAGCCAGGCGGACACGGCCGGGGCAGCGGCCGCCAGCGCATCCCCGACCGGCCCGTAGACCGAGAAGTGGTGCAACACAATGCACTGGGCACACAGCAGCTTGAGAAAGTCAATGCGCAGATTGCGCCCCACCACCCCACCCGTCATGGCAAGGGAAGCACCATGTCCGCCGTACCCGGACACACCCAGCGTGCGAACTCCCGCGTGGTGTCGATACAGCCACCGGCATCGGTGTAAATGCCACGCGCCTCGCGGTAGCGCTCGGTCAGCGCACGGATACGGGCGGCCTCGGCAGGGTTGCGCAGCGTCTCCTGCACCAGCACCGCGACCTTGTCCTCGTCAATGCGCTCCTCGCCTTCGGCGTCGAAGTAGAGGCCATGGCGCCAGTGGTAGATTTCCAGGCACTTCTGCTCCAGGGTATAGGGCTGGTCGCGTTTCCAGAAGTTGGTAAACAAGCCGCCGCCCATGTACATCACCCACGAGCCCTCAAAACCCGACGCTTCGGCCGACACGCCATCGGGATTGCGAAACCAGGTGCGGTCGCCCGGCACGTAGTAGCGTGGCGGCAGCGGCTCTTCCATCGAACCCTGCTCACGCAGGAATACATCGTGAAATTCGCCAGACCGGATCGGGCGCTGTTCCCACAGCGTCTGCAACTGCTGGTACAGCGGGGGGTTGCATTGCACGAGCTCCTGGGCAATGCCGAGCACGATAACGTACTCGGTGGCGCGGTAACAGGAGAACGAATACAACGCCCCGGACACTTCCGGTTGCGTGGCCTTGGTCATCGCGTCGATCAGCGAGGCTCCTGGCTTGATGACAAAGCCGCGGTCTTCGTCGTAGGTCCAGCAGTCTTCCGGTCGTTCGGCCTCGCTGGCGTGAAATGCCAGCGTGGTCTTGCGCGCGGCTTGCACGATATTGCGGCGAATGCGCACGGCAGACACCAGCTCATCCAGGCTGGGGAACTCAAACGCCACCGGCCCCATGAGCATGGCAACACAGACTTCCCGCAGCAGATCCTTTTCGCTGGCCTCGGTGTCGAGCTGCAAGGTGCTGGCGAGATCCAGCGTATCGAGCCCGGGAGCCCATTGCGCGGCTTGGGCCGGACGCAGCCACAGATTGAATGTACCACCACCCCCTGCACCTGCAGACCATTGCGCTTCAACACATGCCATCAGGTCCTGTGCATCCAGTGCTTCCAGCACGGCCCGCGTGGCCTCCTTCCCATCTGCACACGCCAGCTGGCGGATCAGAATGCCCTGGGGCTGCGGGGAGGTCTTCTGGAGACCGTCGTTGGCAAGCGTCATCGTTGTGCTCACGGTGGATTCAAGGGATGGAACGGTGCAGCCAGTGGCTCACCCACAAATACGCCCTGCGCGGGCCAGGCCACGCTGCGCCAGTAGGCCTCCAGCGCCGTTGCGCCCTGCACATAGTTCAGCAGCAGGACCTGGGGATGCGGAAATTTCTGCAGGTGGTTACACGGTTCGCTCACAGTCCCGTAGCTGGCGGTGGCGCCGGACTCCAGCCACTCCAGCACACTCATCTGGCCCTGCACGTTCGTCAGTTGCCCACCATACGAAGTGAGATGGTCGGCCAGAGCACCCGGCAGCCACTGCTGGCTGTCTATGGCGGCCTCTCGCGACACGCCCGTCTGGTACAGGATCACCCGTCGCAGCGGCGTGGAATCCCCTTGCTGCCGCAGTACCACCTGCACACCGAGCTTGCTCACCCGGCCGGCCGGTGGAAACAATGGCGATCGCACACTGCGTGCGGTATCCCGGGTGGTGACAAAGACCGCGTTGGCGGCCGGGCCGCCGAGCTTGCCCAGCGTACCATCCGACGCCACGCCACGGTCGATCAGCGCCCTGGCACTCTCCACCGAGCGGGAAGCCAGCAGCATGGACGGGCGCAGTCCCAGATCGGTGAACGGCCGCGCCGTGGGCGCATTGAAATAGCGCGAAGGCCTGCTCACCGCACAGCCATTGCGGCAGGCCTCGGGCTCCAGCCCCAGCGTAATGGCCGACGTGATCGAGTTGCAGCCCACGGCAAATGGCTGGGTCCAGACCAGCGCCAGGGCCTGCACCTGGGGCCCCATGGAATCGCGAATCTGGGCATACAAGGCCCCGAACTCCGCCACACTGAGCGCATTGCGCACCGGCAGTTCTACCCGCAACACCTGCTCTGGCGGAATGCCACGCTTGCGCACATAGTATTCACCGACTTCCACGGAATACGGGTCTGCCGTGTTGATGACCACGCCCAGATCGGCCGCGCCCAGATGCCCGGAAATGCGGGGCACCGATATCCAGCGGTGGGCTACTTGCCCGGCCGATACCCCTGGCAGTGCAATGCCCAAAAGAAGGAAACCCGGCAGGATGAGCCGGGTGACGATGCTGTTGGCAAGGCGTTGAAACGTCATTGCCTTCATGATAGACGACAAGGCCGTCTATCGCGGGAAGGCTCAGGCAGTGATTTCCCTAGCGCTGATCTGGTACTTGAAGGCGTCCGGCGCGTAGGAGTCCAGCCGTCCGGCGGCCGTTTCGGCAGCTGGGTACATGAAGAATCCCAGGCGCGGGCCGGCCGAATGCGGCAGGGCCACATCGTGGGCCACGTTGTAGGCCATCCAGTTACCCTCCCAGCCGCCAAACAGGTTCTTGTACACCGGTGCCACCAGCGCGCTCTGGGGTGACTTGATCCACTCCGGCGTTTCCTGGCGCATGACCTTGGCTACATCGGCCGGGTCCATCCCCACCCAACCGTACCCCTTGAGGAAAACCTCGGCACGGCAGTGCTGCGCACCCTTGAGGCTGGCAGAGTTGCCACCGAGTTCGCGGTAACCAAAGGCACTGGGGGCCACACGCAAACCGTACACATCGCGTGCCGGAATGCCCACTGATCGGCACAGGCCCACGAACAGCGCATTGAGGTCGGCACACTTGCCGCCCAGGTTGCCGGTTTCCAGCATGGTCTTGATGTCACCCTCACCACAGCCACGCACCTTGGGTTCGCGGAAGGTGTTGTCCACAATCCAGTCGTAGAGTTTGCGCGCCTTCTCCGCGTCGGTGCTGGCACCCCGTGTGGCCTCCTGCGCGGTCTTGCGCACGATACCGTCGGTGGGAAGCAGGCTGGTGGGCTGGGTCCAGTACTTCAGGTCGGCAGCGCTCTCAGAAGTGGCCATCTGGCGGGTCCAGTCCTGGGCACGGTTCTGCGTCTGGATGCGGCTGGTCAGCTCCACATACGGCTGGGCCTCACCTTCGGCAAATTCCACGTACAGCATCCGGGCGCCATAGGTGTCATCGTCTTCCAGGCGGGCCTTGCCATTGCTGGCATAGCTGCTTTCCAGCGATTTCTGCCAGTCGCTGTTGACGGAAGGAACCGGCAGCCAGACACGGGTACTGCCCTGGGGCTTGGCGATATCGACCCGGGTGGTGACTTCAAAGGTGCGCCAGTTGCCCGGCAGCGGGGCAAACCTGCGTTCGGCGGGTGCCGCGGTTTGTGCAAAATTGATAGCAGGGTACCCAACAGTAGCGAGGGCTGCAGCCGTATTTTTCAAAAAAGTGCGGCGCGAATCGGCGCATGCAGCAGCCTGCACGCCAGTGTAAACGGTGGTCATTCAAAGAACTCCGGTTGGGTTAAAAAATGCGCGTACGGCGTAACACAGGTACCCCGAGGTAGCGCAGGCCCCCATTATCCCTCTCACGAGAGGACACGCGGTATATTCACCGCCTCCCCTCCCGCAATCTCCCTCCCCGGTTTGACTTCAGAAAATCCCGCCGCAGCCGCACTGGCCGCCCCAACCCATGCCCGCCATGCGCTGGCCGCGTTCGACGCCGTGGTCAACTCCACCACCGGCTTTCGCGCCCGCCCGGGCCAGCACGCCATGGCAGAGTGCGTGGCCAACACACTGGCTCGCGCCGACTTGGGGGAGCACCCCACGCCCACCAAGGCCATCGCCGTGATCCAGGCCGGCACCGGCGTGGGCAAAAGTGCTGCCTATGCCAGTACCGCCATTGCACTGGCCCTGGAGCGCAAAACCCGGGTGCTCATTTCCACCGCCACGGTTGCGCTGCAGGAGCAGTTGATGACCAAGGACCTGCCGGCACTGGCCCAGAGCATGGGCACCCCATTTGCCTACGCCCTGGCCAAGGGCCGCGGCAGGTACGTGTGCAAGCTCAAACTGGAGCGTCTGGTCGGTGTGGGCAGCGCAGAAGACGACATGTTCGACGAAGACCTGCCGCAACCCAAGGGTTCGGCCCTGTCGCAGGAGGCCATCGAAGAACGCCGCCAGTCGCTCTACGAGAGCATGGCGCACAAGCTGGCCGTGGCCAGCTGGGATGGTGACCGCGACACCCTGGCTGACCAGCCTGACCCGCGCGACTGGTCTGCGGTGGCGGCCGAGCGCCACACCTGCACCGCACGCCACTGCCCGCGCTACAAGGAATGCAGCTACTACAACGCGCGCACCCAACTGGCCGAGGCCAACGTGATTGTGGCCAACCACGACCTGGTGCTGGCCTCGCTGGGCATGAAAACCCTGCCCGACCTGGACAACTGCCTGGTCGTGTTTGACGAAGGCCACCACCTGCCCGCCGTGGCACTGGACCAGTTTGGCAGCAGCATGGACCTGTCCAACCTGCGCTGGCTGGATAAGTTGCCCAAGACCATGAACGAGGTGGCCGGAAAACTGGCGCTGCACACCGGTGAGGACGTGCAGACCGTTGCCAGCCAGCTCAAGGCTGCGCTAACCAGTCTGGCGCGCATGGCCATGGACCTGGTGTGGGCACAAACCGGTAAAAACGCGCGCGGCGAGGGCAACGACGGCACCGTGCGGTTCGCCCACGGCGTCCTGCCTGAGCCGCTGCTGGAACCGGTGACGCAGATCCACGCACAGGCCTCGGGCCTGTCCAAAGTTCTGGAAGCGCTGGGAGTGGATGTCAAAGCCGTGGCCAAGGACGATCCATCCCAGGCCGTGCTGTGCGCGCAGTTGTACGCGCAGCTTGGCGGTCTGGCGCCGCGCCTGGCCAGCCTGGTCTCCACATCGCAATTGCTGCTGGAGCACGGAGAGCAGCCTCTGGCCAAGTGGCTGAAGGTGGAGAGCGAAAGCAGTTTTCTCACGGTCACGGCCTACGCCTGCCCCATCGTGCCGGGCGACCTGCTGCGCCAGTTCCTGTGGAGCCAGGTGCGCGGCGCCATCGTCACCAGTGCCTCGCTCACCAGCTGCGGCAGCTTTGACTATTTCCTGAAAGAAGCGGGCCTGTCAAACAACCCCAATGTCACCGCCCTCGAAGTGGACAGCCCCTTCGACTATGCCCGCCAGGGCAGCATGACGGTAGTGATCACCCAGGCCGACCCCAAGAATGCAGAGGCCTATACCGCCGAGATGGTGCAGGCACTGATGCACGACATCGAGCAGGTCCAGCGCGGCGCACTGGTGCTGTTCACCTCGCGCGCCCAGATGCGTGCCGCCACCGAGGCCCTGCCCGGCCACCTGCTGGACATGGTGCTGGTGCAGGGCACCCAGTCCCGCACACGCCTGCTGGCGGCCCACGCCGCGCGGGTGGAGAGCGGCATGCCATCGGTGCTGTTTGGCCTGCAGTCGTTCGGCGAAGGTCTGGACCTGCCGGGGGCCTTGTGCGAAACCGTGTTCATTGCCAAGCTGCCCTTTGCCCCGCCCAGTGACCCGGTGGACGAAGCGCGGGCCGAGTGGCTCAAGCGTGTGGGGCGCGATCCGTTCAACGAACTCGTCATCCCGGCCACCGGCGTGAAGCTGCTGCAATGGACCGGACGGGCGATTCGCACCGAAGACGACCATGCGCGTGTCATTTGCTACGACAAGCGGCTGGTACAGACCGCTTATGGACGCAGGATGCTGTCGGGATTGCCTGCATACCGACTGGATCAAAGAAACAACTGACAGTAGGTGTATAAACCTGCCAGACTTTGGCGTCCGATGGGCGCCGCAACTTGAAGGAAACTCAGACATGGGCGCGCAGTGGAAAGCAAAAGGTAAGGAACTGGTAGCCAACGCCAGGGGCAAGCTGTTTACCAAACTGGTCAAGGAAATCATGGTGGCGGCCCGTAGCGGCGCAGACCCTGCCGGCAACGCCCGGCTGCGCCTGGCCGTGGAACAGGCCCGCAAAGCCTCCATGCCCAAGGACACACTGGACCGCGCCATCAAGAAAGGCGCCGGCCTCACGGGTGAGGCGGTGAATTACGAAGTGGCGATGTACGAAGGCTATGCACCGCACCGCGTGGCGGTCATGGTCGAATGCCTGACCGACAACGTCAACCGCACCGCGCCCGAAATGCGGGTGCTGTTCCGCAAGGGCCAGCTGGGCACATCCGGTTCCGTGGCCTGGGATTTCGACCATCTGGGCATGATTGAAGCCGAACCAGCCACCACCGGAGCCGACCCGGAAATGGCCGCCATCGAAGCCGGTGCACAGGACCTGGAGCCTACCGACGAAAACGGGGTCACCATGTTCCTGACCGACCCGGCCGACCTCGACCTGGTCAGCCGTGCCCTGCCTGCGCAGGGGTTTACCGTGCTGTCAGCCAAACTGGGCTACAAGCCCAAGAACCCCATCGACCCCAGCACGCTGAGCGCCGAGCAAATGGAAGAAGTGGAAGCCTTCCTCGCAGCCATTGATGCCAACGACGACGTGCAGAACGTCTACGTGGGCCTGGCCGGCTAAGCTGCCAGTAGTGGCCCGCCGGCCCTGACGGCCCAGCGCAGCTTGGCAGAGGTGGACCGGGAGTTGGCCCGGCGCTCTTCCATGGAAGCGCGGATGGGGTCGGGGGCCACACTGGAGTAGGTCCCGTCGCGCTGGCCAGTCTGGAAGGCTTTCTTTACACGGCGGTCTTCACCCGAATGAAAGCTCAGGATCGCCACGCGCCCTCCGGGCTTGAGGCAGGCCGGCAGGGCCGCCAGCAGCGTATCGAGCACCCCGAACTCATTGTTGACTTCGATGCGCAGTGCCTGAAAAGTGCGTTGCAGCGCTTTTTTGGTTTCCACCAGACGCTCCTCCTGCGGCATGCTCGCTTTGAGCGCGCCCTGCATGGAGGCGCGCACCAGTTCGGCCAGTTGCGTGGTGGTTTCAACATATTGGCCCTGCAAAGCGGCCGCCAGCGGAATGGCAAAGGGCTCATCCGAGTGGTCGATAAGCAGATCGCGCAGGTGCTGGCGGGTGACGGTCTGCAACAGTTCGCTGGCCGATTGACCCGCCGTGGGGTCCAGGCGCAGATCCAGCGGACCGTCCGCACGAAAACTGAAACCCCGCGCCGGATTGTCAATCTGCATCGATGACACCCCCAGGTCGGCCAGCACGAAGTCAAAGCCCCCACCGGCTTGCGGCAGCAGGCTGGCCATTTCGCTGAAGTTGCGGCGGTGCGTGCTCAGCGCAGCCTCATCAAAGCCCAGCGCGCGCAGGCGTGTCGTGGTGCGGGGCAATTCAATCGGGTCCACATCCATGCCAAACATGTGGCCACCGGGCAGCACACGCGGCACCAGGGTCTGGGTATGGCCACCGAACCCCAGCGTGGCATCCAAGCCGGTTTCCCCCGGCTGGGGATTGAGAATGGCCAGGATTTCGTCCACGCAGATGGAGCGGTGCATGCCAGCGGGGGTCTGGCCGCGCTGCATGACCTTGTCGACTTCCTCCGCATGGCGTGCGGGGTCAAGTTCCTTGTATTTCTCTGCAAATTGACGCGGATGGGTGCCGGAGTAGCGCACACGGCGCTTGTGGGGTGGGGAGGCGTCGGTCATTGGCCATTATCAGCCCAAGCCCTTGCGCTACATTAGGCCGATGCAGAGCAGCCCCCCTGAGAACCCCGCCTGGCATCAACGTGAGGTGCAGGACCTGGCAAAGGAGCACCTGGTCGACCCGGCGCTGGGGCTGCACGAAGCGGAGGCACTGCTGCGCAGCGAGCGCCATGGCGCCAACGAGCTGCAGGCCAGCAGGAAGCGCGGCCTCCTGGTTTTGCTGCTGGACCAGTTCAAGGATTTCATGGTGCTGGTGCTGCTGGCTGCAGCCGTCATTTCCGGCGTGATCGGTGACCTGGTGGATACTGTGGCGATTCTGGTAATCGTGGTGCTCAACGGGCTGATGGGCTTCCTCCAGACCTGGCGCGCAGACCGCGCCATGGCGGCGCTTCAGGCCATGACGGCGGCACAGGCCACGGTGTTGCGTGGTGGCCAGGTTCAGACCGTACCCGCACGCACCCTGGTGCCCGGTGACATTGTCCTGCTGGAAGCGGGAAACCATGTTCCTGCAGATTTGCGCCTGATTGAAATTGCACAGTTGCAGGTCGACGAGTCTGCCCTGACGGGCGAATCCTTGAGTGTGGCCAAGAGCACCGCGGCACTGCCAGACGCCGCCGAAAGCGCTCTGGGCGACAGAATCAATATGGCGTTCAAGGGAACCACCGCCACGCAGGGCCGTGCGCGCGGTCTGGTCGTGGCAGTCGGCATGGATACCGAGTTGGGCAAGGTGGCCCAACTGCTCGACGGCGAAGACCGCACCACGCCACTGCAGCGCCGTCTTGCCGCATTCGGCAAGCGCCTGGCAATGGCGGTGATTGGCATCTGTGCGATTATTTTTCTGGTCGGCATTGTGCGTGGGGAAGCCCCGTTGCTGATGGCACTGACAGCTATCAGCCTGGCCGTGGCGGCCATTCCCGAAGCGCTGCCGGCAGTCGTCACCGTACTGCTGGCGCTGGGCGCCCGGCGCATGGTGGCGGTCCATGCGCTGGTACGGCGGCTGCCATCGGTCGAGACACTGGGTTCGGTCACCACCATCTGTTCCGACAAAACCGGCACCCTCACCCAGAACAGGATGCATGCCGAGCTTTTGCTCGCCGCAGGAACACCGTGGGTGTCGGGAGACACCCTTCCCGGACCGGTACACCGCGAGGCGCTGCGCGCCGCAGTGCTGTGCAATGACGCCCACCGCCAAGCTCAGGGAACAGGCACCGAGTGGCAAGGCGACCCGACCGAGACCGCGCTGGTACTTGCCGCACTGAGCGCCAACCTGGACAAAACAGCACTGGAAGAGGCCGCCCCCCGCGTGCAGGAGCAACCCTTTGACTCCGGGCGCATGCGCATGACCACCTTCCACCGCGATGGAGGTGCCTATATCGCCTATACCAAGGGGGCGCCGGAATCTGTACTGCCGTGCTGCGACGCCCAATGGACGCCACACGGGCGCCAACCGATAGACCACGCCGCCCTGGCGGGCCAGGCGCAGGCTCTGGCAGCGCAGGGCTTGCGGGTACTGGCCCTGGCGCGGCGCGACCACAGGGTGCTACCCGACACCAATAGCCTGGTGGGCGTGGAACGCGGACTGGAGTTCCTGGGACTGATTGCGCTGATCGACCCGCCACGCCCCGAGGCGGCACGCGCAGTGCAGGAATGCATCACGGCAGGCATCACCCCGGTGATGATCACGGGCGACCATCCGGCTACTGCACGCGCCATTGCGTTCCGCCTGGGGATCATCCCCGACGCGCAGGCTGAAGTGCTCACCGGGCAGGAGCTGGCGGAACTGAACGATATCGCCCTGCAATCACGGGTTGACCAGGTCAGGGTGTATGCGCGGGTGGATCCGGCACAAAAAATCCGCATTGTCGAAGCACTGCAGGCACGTGGCCACACCGTTGCCATGACTGGCGATGGGGTCAATGACGCACCTGCACTGAAGCGGGCCGACATTGGTGTGGCCATGGGCAAAGGCGGCACCGATGTCGCGCGAGAGGCCTCCAGCATGGTGCTGCTGGACGACAACTTCGCCACCATCGTGGCGGCGGTGCGGGAAGGTCGGCGTATTTACGACAACATCCGCAAGTTTGTGCGCTATGCGATGACCGGCAATTCGGGCGAGATCTGGACCCTGTTCCTCGCACCCATGCTGTTGCTCCCCATCCCCCTGCAACCGATCCACATCCTGTGGGTCAACCTGGTGACCGACGGCCTGCCCGGGTTGGCCCTGGCCGCCGAACCCGCCGAACGCGATGTGATGCAGCGGCCACCACGGGCACCGGCCGAAAGCCTGTTTGCCAATGGCATGTGGCAACACATTCTGGGCATTGGCCTCCTGATTGGCGGACTGTGCCTGGCGGTGCAAGCCTGGGCGCTATCGACCGGGCACGCGCATTGGCAAACCATGGTCTTTACCGTGCTGACGCTGAGCCAGATGGTGCACATCCTGGCGATTCGGTCCGAGCGCGAATCTCTCTGGCAGATGCCCCTGGGGAGCAACAAGCCACTGCTGGGCGCTGTGGCGCTGACGGTCATGCTGCAGCTGGCGACGATCTATGTGCCGGCACTGAACCCCATTTTCAAAACCGAACCGCTCAGCCTGGATGAGCTGGCCATCTGTGTGGCCGCGGCACTCACCGTCGGCATCGCCGTGGAGGCAGAAAAGGCCTGGCGGCGACGCACGGGCCGCAAGCCCGCTTCCGCCGCAGACAGCCCGGCGTGAGCCAGACTAGCCCAGGTAGTGGGTGAAGGCCTTCTGGATGTCTGCCATGGCCGCAGCGTTGAGGCGGTTGCCGTACTGCGACACCACACGACCCGCCGCCTGGTTACCCAGCCAGGCCGCCTGGGCATGGCTGTGGCCCTGGGTGACGGCGTACAGGAAGGCGCCCGCAAACATGTCGCCGGCGCCGTTGGTATCGACAGCCTTGACCTGGGCTGCGGGCACTTCGGTCTGCTGGCCACCTTCAAGCACGAGACAGCCCTTGGCACTGCGGGTCAGGCAGACCACGCGCGCCAGTTTGGACACGGTAGCGGTGATGGTGGCCAGATCCTGGCTGCCGCACCAAGTCTGCGCTTCTTCCTCATTGCAGAACAGGTAGTCCAGCCCATCGCCCACCATCGCATCAAGGCCGGGTCGGCAGAAGTTGATCATGCTCATGTCGCTGAGCGTGACGGCCAGCGCCACACCCGCTTCCTTGGCGATGGCACGCCCTTGCAGCGCGGCATCGAGTCCCGTGGGCGATGCGGCCAGGTAGCCTTCCATGTAGTAGATCTTGGAGCGAGCAATGTCCTTGGCATGCAGCGACAACGCATCCAGTTCCGCCGTAGCACCCAGAAACGTGCTCATGCTGCGCTCGGCATCGGGCGTGACCATGACCATGCAGATGCCGGTCTGGCCCTCGGGTGGCTTGGTGTGCGTGAGGTTGGTCGCCACGCCATTGGCCACGAGGTCTTCACGGTAAAACGCGCCCAGCTCGTCATCGGCCACGCGGCAGGAGTAAAACCCCTTGCCACCCAGTTGCGCCAGTGCCACCACGGTGTTGCCTGCGGAGCCACCGCCGGTGCGGCGTGCGTGCATGCCATGCACTGCTGCCAGCAATGCGGCGCGGCGCTCGGCATCGATCAGCGTCATGTGGCGCTTTTCGACGCCCATGGCCTGCAACTGTGCGTCGCTCACTTCGTATTCGGAATCCACCAGGGCATTGCCAATGGCGTAGAGGTCGTAATGGGACATGGATGGTTTTCTTCTGGCTGGCTTATTGTTCGACGAAAGCGCGCTCGACCACGTAGTCGCCCGGTGTGGTGGTGCTGCCTTCGACAAAGCCGCGCGCATCCAACAGTTCGCGCATGTCCTTGTTCAGCGACGGGCTGCCGCAGATCATGATGCGGTCGTTGGCCGGGTCCAGATTGGGCAGGCCCAGATCGGCAGCAATCTTGTTGGTTTCCAGCAGCGTGGTGACACGGCCCTGGTTGCGGAAGGGTTCGCGCGTCACGGTGGGGTAGTACAGCAGCTGTGCTGAAATCATCTCGCCCAGGAACTCGTGGTTGGGCAGCTCATGCTGGATGTAGTCGGTGTAGGCCAGTTCTTTCACCTCGCGCACACCGTGCACCAGGATGACTTTTTCGAACTTCTCGTAGGTAGCCGGGTCCCGGATAAGGCACATGAAGGGGGCCAGGCCAGTGCCGGTGCCGATCAGGTAGAGGTTTTTGGCGGGTAGCAGGTAATCGATGAGCAGGGTGCCGGTGGGCTTTTTGCCGACGATGATCTTGTCTCCGACCTGGATATGCTGCAGACGCGAGGTCAGCGGGCCGTCCTGCACCTTGATGCTCAGGAACTCCAGATGGTCTTCGTAATTGGCGCTGACGATGCTGTAGGCGCGCAGCAGGGGCTTGCCGTCCACGCGCAGGCCGATCATGGTGAAGTGGCCGTTGGAGAAGCGCAAGGCCTGGTCCCGCGTGGTCTTGAAGCTGAATAGGCGATCGGTCCAGTGGTGGACTTCGGTGACGGTTTCTTCCAGGAATGCACTCATGAAGGGCCTTGCAATAGTTCGGGTGGTGGCTCGGGGGAAACCCTAGAGTGTAAAACCTCCGGCCCCCTACCCCGTGACGAAGATCAAGAGACCGTCGCCCATGGCACAGTTTCCCGGCCGTTTCTGCGATCATCGGAGCATGTCTCTGGTACCCGAATTCACCCCATCCTCCCGCGAGCCCGGGCTGCTGGTTGCCTGCCTGTGCGCCCAGTGGTGCCGCACCTGCGATGACTACCAGCCCCTGTTTACCCAGTTGCAGACCGAATATCCGCAGGCGCGCTTCGAGTGGGTCGATATTGAAGACGAAGCCGATCTGGTCGATCCGGTTGAAGTCGAGAATTTCCCGACCATCCTGATTGCGGTCCGTGGCCAGGCACGTTTCTTTGGGACGGTGACGCCCCACATCGATACCTTGCGCCGCCTCGTTCAGGCGCAATTGACGGCGGATGGAACCGGCAAGCAGAGCGCCGAAATCCAGGCACTGGCAGAACGCCTGCAGACACACACCACCGGGTAGTACCCCGCACCCCTTGAATGCCCCGGCAATGCCCTAGCGGGATGGGGGCAACAGGGGGCCGATCAGCTTGCGCGCGGCCTCCCCCGTCCAGTCCAGCTCGCCGCGCACCACACTGCGCACCCGACCATCGGCACCCATCAGCACCGTCGATGGGTAGACCGAAATGCCCCACTGGCGTGCCAGCGCACCCTGCGGATCGGGCAGCACCGGCAGGCTGAGTTGCGTGGTTTGCACATAGCGCGCGATGGTGGCGGCAGATTCCTTGTGGTTCACCGCCAGAACGACCAGCCGGCCTTCCCCTTCGAGTTGTGCCAGGGCCTGCAGCGAAGGCATTTCGGCACGGCAGGGTTCGCACCAGCTGGCCCAGAAGTTGACCAGCACCGCCCGCCCGCGCAAGTCTTTCAGCGCCCAGACCTTGCCATCCAGTGCGGTGGCCCGCAGCTCGGGTGCCTTCTGACCCGCAGGCCAAGGCTTGACTTCATAGCCCAGGGATGCAGCTGGCTCTGCAGCCATGGCAGGCAGGGCCATGGCACAGACAAGCGCCAAAAGGAGGAAAAAGTGTTTCATCCGGGGATTACAAGCAAAATAGGCCTCTAGCCCCCGTGGAATAAGCGCAACCAGCTACAAAAATAGTAGCAAATTACAGCTTGGCAGTCACCCAGGCCTGCACGCTGGCCAGAGCGCCGGCCAGCTTGGCAGGCTCGGTACCACCGGCCATGGCCATGTCAGCCTTACCGCCGCCCTTGCCACCGACCTGGCCCGCCACAAAGTTGGCCAGCTCGCCCGCTTTGACCTTGCCCGTGGTGTCGTTGGTCACGCCCGCTGCAATCTGCACCTTGTCGCCATCCACCGCGCCCAGCACGATGACGGCGGTCTTGAGCTTGTCCTTGAGCTTGTCCATGGTGTCGCGCAGGGTCTTGGCGTCGGCGCCTTCCAGTTTGGCCGCCAGTACTTTCACGCCGTTGACCTCTACCGCGCTGTTCATCAGTTCGTCACCCTGGCTGGAAGCCAGCTTGCCCTTGAGGGCTGCCACTTCTTTTTCCAGCGCTTTGACTTGGTCGACCATCTGGTGCAAGCGGTTGCCCAACTCGGCCACTGGGGCCTTGAGCGTGGCAGCCGCTGCGCCCACGGTGTCTTCCAGGTCCTGCAAATAGTGCAGCGCGTTGGCACCGGTCACTGCCTCGATACGGCGCACTCCAGCGGCCACACCGCTCTCGCCCACCACCTTGAACAAGCCAATGTCGCCGGTCGCCTTGACGTGCGTACCACCGCAGAGCTCACGGCTGGAGCCAATGTCGAGCACGCGCACGGTCTCGCCGTACTTCTCGCCGAACAGCATCATCGCGCCGGTCTTCTGGGCAGATTCGATGTCCATTACGCGCGCCTGGGCAGCAGCATTGGCCAGCACTTCAGCGTTGACGATGGTTTCAATCTGGCGAATCTGCTCATCGGTCACCGGGGCGTTGTGTGCAAAGTCGAAGCGGGTGCGCTCGGCATTTACCAGCGATCCCTTTTGCTGCACATGCTCGCCCAGCACTTCGCGCAGCGCTTTGTGCATCAGGTGGGTGGCGGAGTGGTTGCGCACGGTGGAGGCGCGCACTGCAGCGTCCACATGGGCCGTCACGGCGTCGCCCACGGCCAGAATGCCCTGCTTGAGCACGCCGTGGTGGCCAAATACATCGGCCTTGATCTTCTGCGTGTCTTCCACCTGGAACAGGCCACCATCGCAGAAGATCGCGCCCTGGTCACCGACCTGACCGCCGCTCTCGGAATAGAACGGGGTGCTTTCCACCACCACGACGCCGGATTGACCGGCTTTGAGCGTCGCAACCGGCGTACCGTCTGCGTAGAGCGCTACGATTTTGGTAGCTTGTGTGAGCTGCTCGTAGCCCACGAAAGTGTTGCCTGCGCCGGTGTACTCCAGCGCCTTGTCCATCTTGAATTTGCCGGCTGCGCGGCCCTTGGCCTTTTGCGCTTCCATGGCGGCTTTGAAGCCCGCTTCATCCACTTCGACACCGTTTTCACGGCAGACGTCTGCAGTCAAATCGAATGGAAAACCGTAAGTGTCGTGCAGCTTGAATGCAACTTCGCCTGGAAACTTACTAGACACATCAATCGGTGTTGAATCGTCGTCCATGGCTTCTCTAGCCGCATCCAAAATTTCCATGCCGACTGAGAGAGTTTCAAAGAACCGCTCCTCTTCCACACGCAGCACTTCGGTGATGCGGGCTTCCTGCGATGCCAGATTCGGGTATGCCGCGCCCATCACCTGCACCAGGTCTTTGACCAGCTTGTGGAAAAACGGGGTCTTCTGGCCCAGCTTGTACCCGTGGCGGATCGCGCGGCGCACGATGCGGCGCTGCACATAGCCGCGGCCTTCGTTGCTGGGGATCACGCCGTCGCTCACCAAAAAGGCAGTGGCGCGGATGTGGTCGGCAATCACGCGCAGGCTCTTGTTGTTCAGGTCAGTGCAGCCGGTTTCGCGGGATGCCGCCTTGATCAGCGCGTCGAACAGGTCGATCTCGTAGTTGGAGTGCACGTGCTGCAGGATGGCAGCCAGGCGCTCCAGGCCCATGCCGGTGTCGACGCAGGGCGCGGGCAGCGGAGTCACCGCGCCGGTCTCGTCCATGTTGAATTGCATGAACACGTTGTTCCAGATTTCGATGAAACGGTCACCGTCTTCATCGGGGCTGCCGGGAGGGCCGCCGGGGATATGGTCGCCGTGGTCGTAGAAGATTTCCGAGCACGGGCCGCAAGGGCCGGTGTCGGCCATCATCCAGAAGTTGTCGCTCTTGTAGCGGCCGCCCTTGTTGTCGCCAATGCGGATCACGCGCTCGGGTGGCAGGCCAATTTCCTTGGTCCAGATGTCATAGGCCTCGTCGTCCTCTTCGTACACCGTGGCCAGAAGACGCTCGGGCGGCAGCTTGTAGACGGTGGTCAACAGTTCCCAGGCCCACTTGAGCGATTCGCGCTTGAAGTAGTCGCCAAAACTCCAGTTGCCCAGCATCTCGAAGAAGGTGTGGTGGCGTGCGGTGTAGCCCACGTTTTCCAGATCATTGTGCTTGCCACCGGCACGCAAACAGGCCTGCACCGACGCAGCGCGCACGTACGAGCGCTTGTCGGTACCCAGGAAAACGTCCTTGAACTGCACCATGCCCGAGTTGGTGAACATCAGCGTGGGATCGTTGCCCGGCACCAGCGGGCTGGAAGCCACCACGGTGTGGCCCTTGGAGGCGAAGAAGTCGAGGAAGGATTTGCGAATGTCGGCAACGGTGAAAACAGCTTGGCGCATGGTGCAATTGGGTTGTGTGAGGCGAATCGGCGATTTTAGGTCGCTTTGCTTCCCAACTGAAAGCGGACCTGTACCAATCCATCAGAATGGCATCAACCTTTTTGCAGATGGCCCCGTATAGTTCCACTTTCACCCAGTATTCCCCAGGAGTTTCTATGCAACGCGACGTCAATTTCACCAATGCCTCCCTGATGGCACGCCGCCGTGCCGCCCTGCCCACCGGACTGGGCCAGGGATTCGAGATTTTTGTGGACCGCGCCGAAGGCGCCGAAGTCTGGGATGTCGAAGGCCGCCGGTACATCGATTTTGCGGGTGGTATCGCCGTACTCAACACCGGCCACCGCCACCCCGCGCTGGTCCAGGCCATCACCGAGCAGCTGGGCCGCTACACCCACACCTGCTTCCAGGTGCTCGCCTACGAACCCTACGTGGAACTGGCCGAACGCCTGAACGCCCTGGCTCCCGGCAATTTTGCCAAGAAGAGCTTCTTCATGACCACCGGCGCAGAAGCCGTGGAAAACGCCATCAAGGTGGCGCGCGCCTATACCAAGCGCTCCGGCGTCATCGCCTTTGGCGGTGCTTTCCATGGCCGCACCATGATGGGTATGGCCCTGACCGGCAAGGTTGCCCCCTACAAGATCGGCTTTGGCCCCTTCCCGGCTGAGGTCTACCACGCCAAGTTCCCCTGCGCCCTGCATGGCGTGAGCGTGGACGACGCCATGGCCTCCATCGAGGCGCTGTTCAAGTACGACATAGAGCCTACCCGTGTCGCAGCCATCATCGTCGAACCCGTACAGGGCGAAGGCGGTTTCTATGTAGCCCCCCCCGAATTTGCCCAGCGCCTGCGCGCACTGTGCGACCAGCACGGCATCGTGATGATTGCTGACGAAGTGCAAACCGGTGCCGGCCGCACCGGAACCTGGCTGGCCTGTGAACAGTGGGGTGTGGCGCCCGACGTCATCACCATGGCCAAGTCCATGGCCGGTGGCATGCCCCTGTCGGCCGTCATCGGCAAGGCCGAAATCATGGATGCACCTGCTGTGGGCGGTTTGGGTGGCACCTATTCCGGTAATCCGCTGGCCTGCGCGTCGGCGCTGGCGGTGCTGGATGTGTTCGAAAAGGAAAACCTATTGCAACGCAGCCGCGACATGGGCTCGCACCTGGTCACCGGACTCAAGGCCATTGCAGCCAAACACAAGAGCATTGGCGACGTGCGCGGTGCCGGTGCCATGGTCGCCATCGAACTATTCAAGAATGGCGACCCGCACCAGCCCGATGCGGACCTGACCAAACGCATTGCAGCCGAAGCCGCCCAGCGTGGCCTGATCCTGCTAACCTGCGGAATCTACGCCAACGTGATCCGTGTGCTGGTGCCCCTGGTGGCCAGCGATGCACTGATCGATGAAGGTCTGTCGATCATGGCGGCCGCGTTTGACGCAGTGGCCTGATACAGGCGGTTTCAGCGTGCCCCGTGACGCAGAAAATCGTTTCTGATGTCCGGCACACGCTGCCGCGAACCGTGCAGTTGGAACTATCACCACCCCGACAGCCGGCACCACACCCAACCCCAAAAAACGCTACGCTTGCATTCCCCGAGGATTGCCCCGCGTGCACCTGACCTCACCCTTATCTGGAAACACCGCCATGGACATGAAAACATCGCCCCTCTCCCTGCTCAAAGACCCCAGCCTGTTGAAGACCGACGCCCTGGTCAACGGCCAGTGGGTCAAAGGCAGCAGCCGCTTCGACGTGAACAACCCCGCCACCGGCGAGAAGCTGGCCGACGTGGCCAATCTTGGTGCGGCAGACGCCAACGCCGCCATTGCCGCTGCCAACGCAGCCTGGCCCGCCTGGCGCAACAAGACCGGCAAAGAGCGCTCCATCATCCTGCGCAAGTGGTTCGATTTACTCACCGCCAACACCGACGATCTAGCCCGCATCCTGACCGCCGAGCAGGGCAAGCCTTTTGCCGAAGCCAAGGGCGAGATCGCCTACGGTGCCTCGTTCGTGGAGTGGTTTGCCGAAGAAGCCAAGCGCGTCAACGGCGAGACCCTGCCCCAGTTCGACAACAACCGCCGCCTGATGGTCCTGAAGCAGCCCATCGGCGTGTGCGCCGCCATCACGCCCTGGAACTTCCCGCTGGCGATGATCACCCGCAAGGTGGCTCCTGCTTTGGCGGCCGGTTGCCCCGTGGTCATCAAGCCGGCCGAACTGACCCCGCTGACCGCCCTGGCCGCTGCCGAGCTGGCCATCCGCGCCGGCATCCCGGCTGGTGTCATCAACATCCTGAGCGCCGACGCTTCCAACTCCATCGCCATCGGCAAGGAAATCTGTGCCAACGACGTGGTGCGCCACCTGAGCTTCACCGGCTCCACCGAAGTCGGCCGCATCCTCATGGCCCAGTGCGCGCCCACCATCAAGAAGCTGGCACTCGAATTGGGCGGCAATGCCCCCTTCATCGTGTTTGACGATGCGGATATCGACTCCGCTGTGGAAGGCGCGTTTGCCAGCAAGTACCGCAACGCGGGCCAGACCTGCGTCTGCTCGAACCGCCTGTATGTGCAAGAAGGTGTGTACGACCAGTTCGTGGAGAAGTTCGCCGCCAAGGTCAGGACCGCCAAGGTCGGCAATGGCTTTGACGATGGCGTGAACCAGGGCCCGCTGATCGAAACCGCCGCGGTAGAAAAAGTGCAGCGCCATGTGGACGACGCCGTGGCCAAGGGCGGCCGCGTGGTCGCCGGTGGCAAAGCACTGGGCGGCTTGTTCTTCGAGCCCACCGTGATTGCCGACGCATCGGCCGATATGCTGTGCGCCCGCGAAGAGACCTTCGGCCCCTTCGCCCCGGTGTTCAAGTTCAAGACCGAGCAGGAAGCCATCGACGCTGCCAACAACACCGAGTTTGGCTTGGCGAGCTACTTCTACAGCCGCGACATCGGCCGCATCTACCGCGTGGGTGAAGCGCTGGAATACGGCATGGTGGGCTGCAATGTGGGCATCCTGGCCACCGAACACGTTCCCTTCGGCGGCGTCAAACAGTCCGGCCTGGGCCGCGAGGGTTCGCACTTCGGCATGGACGACTATGTGGAGATCAAGTACCTCTGCATCGGCGACATCCTGAAGTAAACGCGCATTCATGAATGCTACTTTTTTAGTAGCTGCTTACGCAATAGCGGCGCCAACTGGCGCCGTTTTTTTATTCAGAAAATCCAGCGCTAGAATCTTCCCCATTGCGGGTGTCGTTCAATGGTAGGACTCTTGCTTCCCAAGCAAATAACGTGGGTTCGATTCCCATCACCCGCTCCATTCCACCAGAGTGGCAGCTATCGCACCGTCTGGCTGTCGGCCTCGGCTGCCGCGACAAAGCCGTCAAGCAATCTTCGTGAACCATCCAGGATGCTTTGCCACTGGTCCAAGTACCGCAGATGAAACGTCACTATCACGGTGAACTGTTGACGGTAGCCAAAGCGCAACTTACAAGACGGACTGGCGATGGGCTTGGGGTCAATCTCGGGCTTGTCACAGCGAATGTTGACCATGTCGTAGCCAACTTCCAATTGATTGAAGAACTCATCGGTTTTTGAACTTGGATCTTCAAAGTGCAGGTAGCCCTTGACTCGCGTGTCTTCGGGCAATTTGTTGAAGCGCGGCATCATGAGATCTAATGTTTTGATTTCAAGGCTCTTTCTGTGTGACATGTAGATGTGCACTTTCCTCCCCAACCCTAGCTCTTCAAAATCTTTGGCATTTTCAGCCGTATAGGGTGAGAAGTCTGGCAACAACGCTGTGACCTTGATCACGTCAACCTCGGGACGGACCTTGCCTTGCAGTCGTTCCTTGGTGGGGTGTGGCCATTCACGCCCCGCCTTGAAGTCGCTGAAGTGGTAGGTAATCGGCACATTAAATGGAACACCATCAACTTTGGCGTTGAGTGTTAAACGTCCGGCTTCTTCAGTGGTGAGCGGTGTGTGCGAGGCTTCGCAGCCAGCCAGCAATGCAATCAGCACAACGGTGCGAAGAACTGCAACCTGGCTCAACACCGTTGATGCCTTAACGCGTGTAATTGACGGCATTCGATCTCCCGTTTATTTTGTAGTTGGGGACGAAGATACCTCAATACACCACCTGCACCTATCATCCACACGAATGAGTTATCTGGCAGAAAGCATGAATGCATTTCAACGAAGAGGAACAACATGAAAGCTGCGTTTGGTCTTATCAGCCTGCTGGTGGTGCTGGGCGTCATCGCCCTCCTTGCCAAAAAGCAATTGGCCGCTGTGCCAGCAGCGTCCCAACAGGCGCAACCCGCGCAAGCTGCACCGCAGCAGATCAAACAACAGCTTGATGCGGTCATGCAGCAACCGCGCGAAGTACCGCAGGACAAATAGCCGCCAACCTGTTTTTTTGATCTGGCGCAAAGTTTTTTGCTGCCACCGGACTATTGTCCGTCTCAGGCGATTGCCTCACGCACTGCGTGCCCTGTACTCAGGGACTAACCCGGCCTTAGCGCCGGGTTTCTCGTTATGGGGCCGGTATTATGGGCAGCATGACGCACACCGCAGAACCCCTTTCCCCTGAACAACAGCAACAACTGCTGGACGCCGCACGCGCAGCGCAGAAAGCTGCCTATGCACCCTACTCCTGCTTCCCGGTCGGTGTCGCGGTGCTGGACGACCAGGGCCGGATCCACGCAGGCTGCAATGTGGAAAACGCGGCTTACCCGGAAGGCGTGTGCGCCGAAGCCAGCGCCCTGAGCGCGATGGTGCTGGCCGGCAGCACCCGATTGCGCGCCGTGCTGGTGGTGGGCACCGGTGGTGCATGGATCACACCGTGCGGCGGCTGCCGCCAGAAGCTGCGCGAATTCGGTGCGCCCGACCTGCCAGTGCTGACCGCCAATGCCACGGACATGGGCCCCCGCTACACGCTGGCAGAACTGCTGCCCCAAAGCTTTGGCCCGGACCACCTGGGCACCACGCCATGACGGACGCATCGCTCCTGCCTGCATTGCAAACCATCCGCCAGCGTGCCCTCGATGTGGCGCCGCGCATTGCCGTCGTTTTGGGCTCCGGCTGGGGCGAACTGACCCAGCACATCGCGCACCCAACGCGGATTCCCTATTCCGAGCTCGAAGGCTTTCCGGCAGCCACCGTAACTGGGCACAGCGGCGAGCTGTGGCTGGGCACGCTCGGCCACCACCAGGTCGCGGTGATGAGCGGGCGCAAGCATGGCTACGAGACCGGCGCCGTGGACGGCATGAAAACGCCGCTACGGGTACTGCAGGCGCTGGGCTGCGAAGTGCTGGTGCAAACCAATGCGGCCGGCAGCCTGCGCGCAAGCATGCCGCCCCAAAGCCTGATGCTGTTGACGGACCACATCAATGTCCCCCAGCGCACGCCGCTGCTGGATGAAGCTGGCAATGCGCGATTCGTCAGCATGGTCGATGCCTACGACCCGGCGTTGCGCCAGCAGGCGCTGACCATGGCTGCGCGCATGGACATCCCTCTGCACCAGGGTGTGTATGCGTGGGCCTTTGGCCCGCAGTTTGAAACCCCTGCAGAAATCCGCATGCTGCAGATGCTGGGGGCCGACGCGGTGGGCATGAGCACGGTGCCTGAAACCATCCTTGCGCGCCACGCGGGCCTGCGGGTACTCGCGCTGTCCTTCATCACCAACATGGGCGCGGGCCTGTCGACGGAAGCGCTGTCCCACGCGCACACGTTGTCACAGGCGCAAGCCGGCAGCGTGCAGGCTAGCCGAATGCTCGCCGCCATTGTTGGCGGCCTGGACCTTTCCTGAACCGAGACACATCCCCGATGCAAGCATCTTCTATCCCTTGGCAGCAGGACCTCAAAGCCACAGCGCGCGTCGCCCTGGCCTGCCTGGACCTCACCAGCCTGAACGATGCGGACACCGAGGCCGATATCGCCAGGCTCTGCGCGCGCGCCCAAGGCCCCTTTGGCGCTGTGGCCGCAGTGTGCGTCTGGCCCCGTCTGGCGGCATTTGCACGCGCCCAGTTGCCCGCCAACATTGCCGTGGCCGCCGTGGCCAACTTTCCGCATGGCAGCGCCGATGTACAGCAGGCAGTGCGCGACACCGGCACCATTGTCCAAAGTGGCGCGCAGGAAGTGGATGTGGTGCTGCCTTACCGGCAGCTCATGGCAGGTGATGACCCCACGGTTGCAGCCCTGCTGATGGCGGTGCGCAAGGCCTGCGAGGGATTGCGCCTGAAAGTGATTCTGGAGACCGGCATGCTGCAGGACGAAGCCCTGATTAAGCGGGCCTGCCGCCTGAGCCTGGACGCGGGAGCCGACTTTCTCAAAACCAGCACAGGCAAAACGCCGGTCAGTGCCACGCCCCAGGCGGCGCGCACCCTGATGGCAGCCATTGCCGCTGATCCACGCTGCAGCGCCCGCGTGGGCTTCAAACCCTCGGGCGGCATCCGCGCCGTGGCCGACGCCGCCACCTACATCGCACTGACCGAGGAATACCTCGGCACGGCCGCGCTCAAGCCCCTGCGCTTTCGCATTGGCGCCAGCAGCATCCTGTCCGATATTGAAGCGGTGCTGGACGACCGCACTGCGCCGGCTGCCGCCGGAACCTACTGAGGAGCTACGCCATGCTGGCCCAGGAAATCATTCGGCGCAAACGCGATGGACATCGCCTGACAACCGCGGAGATCGAGGACTTCGTCAAAGGGCTGACCACCGGCACCTGGAGCGAAGGCCAGGCCGCGGCCATGGCGATGGCCATGTTTCTGGTGGGCATGTCCAGCGAGGAGAAAGTCGCGCTGACCCTGGCCATGACACGTTCGGGCACGGTGATGGACTGGAGCAGCACCGAGCTGCCAGGCCCGATTCTGGACAAGCACTCCACCGGCGGCGTAGGCGACAAGGTCAGCCTGATGCTGGCGCCGATCGTGGCCGCCTGTGGCGGCTTTGTTCCCATGATCTCGGGCCGCGGCCTGGGCCACACGGGCGGCACGCTGGACAAACTCGACAGCATCCCCGGCTACCAGACGGCGCCCGATACGCAGCGCCTGCGCCAGACGCTCCGGGCATCGGGCTGCGCCATCATCGGCCAGACCTCTGAGCTGGCTCCGGCAGACCGGCGCCTCTATGGCATCCGCGATGTCACAGCCACCGTGGAATCGGTCGCGCTGATCACCGCCAGCATCCTCTCCAAGAAGCTGGCGGCAGGGCTGCAAGCGCTGGTGATGGACGTCAAAGTGGGCAATGGCGCGTTTGCAGATTCACCGGCCATGGCAGAAGAGCTGGCGCGTTCACTGGTGACTGTCGCCAACGGCGCCGGCCTGCCCACGCGCGCCTGGATTACCGACATGAACCAGGTGCTGGGTGACACCTGCGGCAATGCGCTCGAAGTGCAGGAAGCCGTGGCCTTTTTGCAGGGCTCCCGTCGCGAGCCCCGTCTGCTGGAAGTCACCCGCACCCTCAGCGCAGAACTGCTGCAGTTGGGTGGCCTCGCCCCCGACATGGCGCAGGCTTTGCAGCAGGTAGATCGCACGCTAGAGAGTGGCCATGCGCTGGAGCACTTTGCGCGCATGGTCAGCGCACTGGGTGGCCCTGCGGACTTTTGTGATCGCCCGGCCCGCTACCTGGCCGCAGCTCCGGCGAAGTGCGTGGTGAAAGCACCCGCAGACGGCTGGGTGACCGGCATGGCCACCCGAGAGATTGGCTTGCAGGTGGTGCAGCTCGGTGGCGGTCGGCGCATGGCGTCCGACACCGTGGATGCGCGGGTGGGCATGACGGGCTTTGCCCAGATCGGCCAGCGTGTCCAGGCAGGTGACCCGCTCGCCAACGTGCACGCCGCATCCATCGAGGCCGCCCGGGCGTGCGCTGATGCATTGCAGACGCTGGTCCACATCGGTAACCAGGAACCGACCTGCACGCCCATCCTGATCCAGTCCATTTCCTGATTGGACCGGCATTGACGCCTATCTAAGCCATACTTCAACCCCATGAGCAGCGTAAAAATATTGGTGGTGGATGACCATGCCCTCGTGCGCGAAGGGCTCAGCCAGGTGCTCAAGGCACTCGCGGATGAAGTGACCGTGTTGCAAGCCAGCACCTGCCTTCAGGCATTCGAGCTGTCGGAACGCCACTGCGATCTGGACCTGGTGTTGCTCGACTACCATCTGCCCGACATGACCGGACTGGAAGCGTTACCAATTTTTCGACGCCGGTTTCCCGAACTGCCGGTACTGGTGCTTTCTGGCTCTGCCAATGTACAGATCCTGCATCAGGCACTGAAGGCGGGTGCGGCAGGCTACATCCAGAAATCGGGTGTCAATGACGAGTTGTTGAGTGCTGTCCGCAAGATTCTGGACGGCGAGGTGTTTGTTTCCGCACCAGCACCGGAAATCGCCCGCGTAGAAAGTGAATACAGCAGACTCACCCCGCGCCAGGAGCTGGTACTCAGGGGCATTCTGGACGGTTTATCCAACAAGGACATCGGCGACAGGATCGGAATTTCGGAAGAAACCGTCAAGACCCACGTGGCGGCCATCCTGCGCTATTTCCACGCGCAAAACCGCACGCAAGCAGTTACAACGGCCATGCAGCAGGGATATCGCCCCTCATCGCGCCGCAATACTGCGTAACAGGCTGCGCAGCTTCGCAGGCCGCACCGGCTTGTGCAACAAGGTGAGCCCAAGGGCCTTGGCACGCTGCATCAGGTCGGCATCGGTGTCACCGCTGATCAGGCAGGCCGGCAACGCCCGCCCCAACCCGGCGCGCACCGCCACAATGGCATCGATCCCGGTAGCGTCGCCACCCAGGCGATAGTCGCTCAGAAGCACACTGGGCTGCGCACCGTTGGCAATCAGCGCACACGCTTCTTCGGCGCTGCGGGTGGCCAGTACCTCACATCCCCAGGAGGTGAGAAGACCCACCACAGAGGCCAAGGCCAGCGGATCATCTTCAATCAGGAGCACCCGCATACCCTGTTCGTCAGCCCTGACTGTCGCCTGTACAGGCTCCTGGAGCATCTTGGGATCCACGGGTGCTGTGCGGGGCACCACGATGGAGAACCGGCTGCCACGCCCCGCCACCGATCGGACATCGACCTGGTGCCCCAGCAATTCGGCACTGCGCTTGACAATGCTCAAGCCCAGACCCAGGCCCTGCTGGCGGTCGCGCGAGCGATTTCCCACCTGAAAAAATTCCTTGAAGACGTCGTCGTGGTGCTCTGCCGCAATGCCAATGCCCGTGTCCCACACTTCAATGCGTACTGCGCGGCCCTGATCACAGGGGCGGGCCGTCAGCAAAAGCCCCCCTTGAAGGGTATACCGAACCGCGTTTTGCCCCAGGTTCAGAACCATGCGTTTCAGCAGGAACAGGTCACTCACGACCCACAGCCCGCTGAGCCGGACGCGCAGTTGCAACCCCCGCTGTACTGCCAGTGGCTCCAGCACGTCACGCACCGACTCCAGCACCGAGTCCACGGCCAATGGGGCTACGGCAGTGGTCACATTGCCAGCATCCAGTCGCGACAGGTCCAGCAGGCCATCGAGCAAGTCCTGCATGGCCAGCACAGAACTCTCCAGGTTGTCGACCACCGCCCGTGCTTGCGCATCCAACGGCAGCTGTCCCAAGCGGGTGACAAACAGTCCCAGCGCATGGGTGGGCTGGCGCAGGTCGTGACTGGCAGCGGCCAGAAAGCGGGATTTGGCACGCGTGGCAAGTTCTGCCTCCTCCTTTCGGGCCAGCAATTCCTGCGTGACCTGGGTCACGCGCTGCTCAAGCTCATCCCTGCTCCACGAGAGGCGCTGCGCCATGCCGTCCAGTGCCAGATGCAGTTTGTGAAGCGGATCACTGGGGCTCACCGGAGGAATCGGTGAGAAATCACCATTGCCGATGCGGGCCACGATCCGTGACACCCGCACCACCGGGTCCACCACAGCGCGCCCCATATAGAAGGCGAGCAAACCGCCCCCCAGAATGCCCACTGAGCCCACCAGCAACGCCAGCCACAGGATGCGAAGCTCCTGCTGCACCAGACTCGCACGCGAAACCTCCAGAATCACATAGCCCAGCACTTTGGAGGTGCGCTGCGCGGCGGCCGGCGCAAACCAATCGTCCATCGGTAATGCGGCCGCCACCACCGGCTCCTTCAGCAGGTCAATCTGCAAGCGCTGCCGCTGTTGCAGCGTGAACGGGTCGAGCATCTGGGCCATGGTCACATTGCGCACCTCTCCGGCCGACACCATGGCCACGCCGGCAGTGTCAAACACCGCAGCACTGATGACGTCAGGTTCGCGCAGTACCCCGTTAACAATCCCCTGCAGTGTGGCGACATCCCCGGAAAAAACTCCCAGTTCGCTGGCGAGTGCAACCTGCCGCGCCAGCAATCGGCTGCGCTGGGCGTGTGCTTCATCCATGTCCTGGGAGCGACCCAGCCAGAACACCAGCACGACGCCGATCACCACCAGCGTGACTGGAAGTATGGCAACAGCCAGCATGCGTGACTTGATGGATCCGCCACTCATGGTTTTTTTGCCAATCGCGTCAGTTGCTCAGTGAGCATGGCGGCATTGAGGTCGAGATCAAGGGAGCGGGCGACACGTTCGTTCACCGTAATCGCAAAGTCCGCCGGGTATTGATTGGTCAGCACAGCCCCGGCCTGAAGATGCTGACGCACCATCAGGGCCACCTGCTGGCCCACCTGGACTGGCGTGGAGTGCAAGGACAGGGTGGCTCCGGCACGCACATAAGCCGGCGAAAACGCCAGCACTGGTACGCGAGCCCTGTAGCTGCTCATGAGCACGTTGCCCACGGTAGTCGCGTTGTAGACCTGTGTATCCGGCAAGGCGAGCAAAACATCCGCACCTTCCAGCACATCTGCCAGCGCATGGGCTACCGTTTGCGAAGCACCCACCTCGGCCAACTGAAGGCTGAATCCCTGTGCACTGGCCGACGCCGTCAGCAGGCTCCTCTGCCATGACGACTCCGGGCCCAGCAATACGGCAACCCGATGTCCTGCGCCGAACGCCAGCCGAATCACATCCATCTGGCGGCCGATGGGCTGGTCCAGGTACAGCGCGGCCACGGCGGGTCGGACCGAGGCATGGTCACGCAACAGCCGCTCAAAACCCGAGCGCGGAATCAGCGCTGCCAGCACCGGCACGCGCGGGCGGGCCTCCAGAACCTGGCGTAGCGACTCATAGCCCAGTGTGACAATCACTCTGGGCGTTTGCTGAGCCAGCGCGGTTGCAACACTGTTTGCACTGCGCACATCGGTATCCGATACCGTCAGACCCGCACGCCCAAGCTCTGCCACCATCACCTCCGTGGCTTCCAGATAGCCCGGACCACGCTCACTGAGCACCACCACCACATCGATGGCACGCGCACCGCCCGACAGCAAAGTCAGCGACACCAGCAGCAGGAAGCGGACAAGATGGTGCACAGCGGGCAAACGTCAGTTTTCCACGCGAAGGGTCACCATGGCCCGCGAATCGAAATAGAACTTGCGGTCCCCATCGGGATAGGGGTTGTTCAGGTTCTGCACCGTCAACGCCAACTCTGCCTTCGACTTACCCAACCGGAAGTTCTTTGCCAAGCGCACGTCCGTGCGTTCCATATTGATGGTCTTGCCCACTGCCGACATCAACGCCAGACGCTCGGCCTGGGAATAAATCAGCGAAGCGCTGTACCCGCCAGGCAAATTCAACATCAGCGAGAGTGCATCTGACGTCTTGGGAACTGCGTATTGCGTCGTGAACGCTGTGGGATAGAGATTGGGCGACTGGTTGATCTGGACTTCGGCCGCCGCATGACTCAGCCCGACACGTACCGCCGGATGGGGCCGCCAGACCAGGTCCATCTCACCCCCGGTAATGCGGTAGTCCTCGGAGTTCACAAAGGCGGTCGGAGTAGACGCCGTAGTGGCAATTCCATCCGAAATATGCTCATCGAACAGGCGCACGTCGCCGGTCAGTGTGCGCCCGGCCAGGTAAAACAGATAGCCGAGTTCCCGCGCCACAATGCGCTCCGGGCGCAGTTGTCCGCTGCCGACGACGGCAGACAGCCGGTTCTGGCCGTTGATATCGTAGAAAGCAGAATCCGCGAAGTTTTCATAAGCGCTGGGAGTACGAAATGCCGTGGAACTGCCAGCCCGGAAGGTGTGGCCTCGCAGCGGCGTCCAGTTCAGCATCCATCGGGGAGCCAGCGTCGCATCCACCGCATTGCTGTCTTCCAGCATGGCCCCGGCGTTAAGCAGCCATTGGGGATGGATGCGCCACTCCAGATTGCCGAAGATGCGGGTGAAGTCTGTTTCAACATTGCCAGCACGGTCGAACTCGGAACGTGAATCGATGCGCTCACTGCGCAACTCGGTACCCAGCACCATGCGAACATCATTGGAATAACGGCGAATGTATTGCAGGCTGGCGGCTGCGTTCTGCTCCACCGCATCAAGGGAGATGCGGATGCCCCGGTAGGTTCCCGGGGCTGGGCCATCTGACTGGTAGATGTAACTGTCCTTGTTCTCAATGCGCGTGTAGGAAAGTTCCACTTTCAGATCTTCATCGGCACTCAACGCGCGCGCCCATTCCCCCTGAACATAGCCCGAGCCCATGAAGCGCATGCGCTGCGGATTTCCGACATCTCCGATCAGCGTGCCCCGGTAGGCCGCAATATCGAGCAGGCCGGCGTGCAGGCTCAGCTCCGTGGCCGACCCCAGCGACAAGGCACCGGCCAGGTTGGCGCGGTTCACGCGGCTTTTCCCGGAACTGCCAGCAGCACTCCCTGTCTTGCGCAGCCCATCATCCGCGCGTGAATCGACCGAAACCCGGAACACCGCAGAGTCTTCGCCCCAGCCCACGCTTCCGCCGAGGTCCGCAACGCCGTTCTGCCCCACTGTCGCCTGGGCCTGCGTGCCGAAGGTCTGCCGGGGGTCGCGCGAAACGATATTAATCACGCCCAGAAAGGCACGCGCACCGTAGGCGGCGGAGTTGGAGCCGCGCAACACCTCGATGCGCTCGATGTCCGCCAGCGCCAGCGTTTCCAGACCCAGCCCTGCAGACCCCTGCAACAGCCCCGAATACACAGAGCGACCATCCACCATGACTTGCACACGGTTTGCCCAGTCGTCCACGCGGCCGTGGTAGGTCACGATCGGGGCGTCTGTCTCGAAAGAATTGGTCGTTTGAAAGCCTGGAACCACCCGCAGAAGATCGGCCACATCACGCGCGCCGGACATGCGGATGAAGTCGCGATCCAGAATGGTGACGGCACCGGGTGTTTCATCCAGCCGCTGTGCCAACCGGGAGACCGAGATCACCACGGGCATTTCGCCCAAAAACTCTTGTTCGGTCAAGGCAGAGGCGGGATTCCCCTGTGCGTTCACAGCGCCGACCAGACCGGCGACACAACCGATCCAACTGATCCGGTTCAGATTCATGCGAGACCAACTCCCTTTTTGCCTGCCGACAACATTGCCAGCATGCCCTATTTTGCCTTGGGAAGTTGGTAGCGCACGTGCAGCCCCGGATGGGCTGGGGCGAGGTTACCCTAGCGCTGCGCGTTGAGCTGCTGCTCCAGCTGGTGCAGCACCTGGTAGCAGGCAAACACCTTGCCAACGCTGGAGTTGGGTTCGCGGCCTTCCTGGATGGCTGCAAAAAACTCGCGGTCCTGCAGCTCGATGCCGTTCATGCTGACGGCCACTTGGCTCACGTCGATCTTTTCTTCCTTGCCGGTATACAAATCGTCGTAACGGGCGAGGTAAGTCGCTGTGTCGCCGATGTAGCGGAAGTAAGTGCCCAAGGGGCCGTCGTTGTTGAAGCTCAATGACAAGGTGCAGATGGCGCCGTTGGCCGCGCGCAACTGGATGCTCATGTCCATGGCGATGCCGAGCACCGGGTGGATGGGACCTTGGATGGCGTTGGCCTGCACGATGGGGCTGTTGGCCTGGTAGGCAAACAAGTCCACGGTGTGCGCGGCGTGGTGCCACAGCAAGTGGTCGGTCCAGGACCTGGCCTGGCCCAGCGCATTGGTGTTGGTGCGGCGGAAGAAGTAGGTCTGCACATCCATCTGCTGGATGTTGAACTTGCCCGCGGTGATCTGCTGGTTCACATACTGGTGACTGGGGTTGAAACGGCGGGTGTGGCCGCACATGGCCACCAGCCCGGTCTGCTTCTGCATAGCCACCACGGCTTCAGCGCCCTTAAGAGAATCCGCCAGGGGAATCTCCACCTGCACATGCTTGCCCGCTTTCAGACAGGCAATCGTTTGCTCAGCGTGCATCTGCGTGGGAGTGCACAGAATGACCGCGTCCACCTCCGGCAGGGCCAGGCTGTCAGCCAGATCGGTGGTGACATGGCCAATGCCATATTTGTCAGCGACTTCTTTGGTCTTCTCCAGGTCGCGGCTGATCAGGGACACCACTTCCACACCATCGATGTTCTTGATGCCGTCCAGGTGTTTGATGCCGAAAGCACCGGCGCCAGCCAGTGCAACTTTGATGGTTTTGCTCATATCAGACATTCTCCAGAATCAGATGACCCACCGCCGTGTTGCTGGCAGGTACATGGTAAAAACGGTGCCTAGCCCTCACGGAATGTGCGCGAGCAGCTATCAAATCTGTAGCATCCTTGTCGTTGTACGGTACATCAGACATCGCGCCGCGGGCGATCAGCCACATCACCAGTTCAATGCCTTCACTGCCAGCTTCACGCACATAGTCGATGTGCGGAACCGCCGCGGCCGCCGCAGGGTCGGCAATCATCTTGTCGAGCCACTCGTTGTCCCAGGTGCGGTTGATCAGGCCGGCGCGCGCACCCTGCAGCTGGTGGCTCATGCCACCGGTGCCCCAGATGTGCACGTTCAGGTCTTCGTCATAGCTCTCCACCGCCTTGCGGATGGCCTTGCCCAAATTGAAGCAGCGCTGGCCGCTGGGCACCGGGTACTGCACCACGTTGACCGCAAACGGAATGACCGGGCAGGGCCAGGCATCCTTGACCGGGTCCAACTCGCCGCACATCAGGGACAGCGGGACGGTCAGACCGTGGTCCACATCCATCTTGTTGACGATGGTCAGGTCAAAGTCCTGCTGGATCACGCTCTGCGCAATGTGTGACGCCAGCTCAGGATGGCCCTGCACCACTGGCACCGGGCGTGCGCCATAGCCTTCGTCGGCCGGCTTGTATTGCGCCGCAGTGCCGATGGCAAAGGTGGGGATCATGTCCAGGCTGAAGGCCGTGGCGTGGTCGTTGTAGACCAGAAAGATCACGTCGGGCTTGTTGTCCTTCATCCACTGCTTGGAGAAGTCATAGCCGGCGAACACCGGCTTCCAGTAGTCCTCGCCAGTCTTGCCCATGTCCATGGCCGCGCCGATGGCGGGCACGTGCGAGGTGTAAACAGATGCGGTAATACGAGCCATCAGGCACTCTCTTTCTTGCCACCAACGGCGGAATGTTTGCCTTGGGGTTGGTGGTGGGGTTGGGCATCGCCGTCTTCACCGAGGTAGCGGTTGCCTTCGGCACTGCGGCCACCGGCGATCATCATGGCCCGGTACTCGTCTTCAGTCATGCCGGTCATGGAGCCTGCCATCTGCTGGAAGCTCTTGCCATGTGTGGCGCCGATCTTGGCCAGAAAGTAGATATTGCCGCCCAGCTGCATGGCGCGGTTCAGGTCCATGTCGATCACGGCCTGTTTCTGATCCTCGCTCATGGGCCATTCGTTGAGGTAGGCACGCTGGTCGGCCTTGAAACGCTCGCGGTTCTCGGCCTTCATCAGGCTCATGCAGAACTGGTTGAGCCAGTAGCCCTTGCGACTCTGCTCGGCATCAAAAATGATGGTGCCGGGCACGTCCAGATACGGTTTGTCCAGTGCCATGTCAGTCCTTCCAGTACAAACGGTTGGGGTTGTCCACCAGCAGCTTGCGCTGCAATTCCGCGGTGGCTGCAATGTGGGGAATAAAGTCGACCAGCAGACCGTCGTCGGGCATGTGGTCTTTCAGGTTGGGGTGCGGCCAGTCGGTGCCCCAGAGCACACGGTCGGGGAACTGCTCGACGATGCGCTTTGCAAACGGGATCACGTCGCGGTAGGCATTCTGCTCGCCGTTCAGGGCCTTGGGGCCAGTGACCGAAAGACGCTCCGGGCAACTCACCTTGCTCCACACATTGCTGTGCTCGCGCATGAACTTCTCGAACAGTGCGAACTGCGGCCCGTCCACCGGCAGCGACACATCGGGCCGGCCCATATGGTCCACCACCACCGTGGTAGGCAGCGCAGTGAAGAAATCCCACAACTCGGGCAGATCCACCGCCTCAAAATAAATCACCACATGCCAGCCCCACTTCGCGATGCGGCCGGCAATCTCCATCAGTTCGTCTTTGGGCGTGAAGTCCACCAGGCGCTTGACGAAGTTGAAGCGCACGCCGCGCACACCGGCGTCGTGCATGGCCTGGATTTCCTCATCGGTCACGCTGCGCTTGACGGTGGCCACGCCGCGCGCCTTGCCGTTGCTGCTTTTCAGCGCATCGACCAGGGCCCGGTTGTCCGCGCCATGGCAGGTGGCCTGCACGATCACGTTTTTCTCAAAGCCCAGGTGGTCACGCAGGGCGAACAGTTGGTGCTTCGAAGCATCGCACGGTGTGTACTTGCGCTCGGGGGCGTAGGGGAACTCCGCACCAGGGCCGAACACGTGGCAGTGCGCATCCACGCTGCCCGCGGGCAGTTGGAAGGTTGGCTTGGCGGGGCCAGTGTACCAGTCCAGCCAGCCAGCGGTTTTGGTGAAGTCACCTGATGTGGGTTTGCTCATGGCGCGCCTTCAGTCGATGTACTTCAAGCCCGCAGCTGCCAGGGGCTCGCGCATCTTGTACATGTCCAGCCCCAGAATGCCGGAGGCCAGCTTGGCGCGCTTCTCGCCTTCAAAGCTCTCGCGCTTCTGCGCTGCTTCCAGCGTGGCAGCGGCGCGGGCTGCGGGTACGCAGACCACGCCATCGTCATCGGCAACGATCACGTCACCGGGGGTGACCAGCATGCCGGCGCAGACGATGGGAATGTTGACCGAGCCCAGCGTGGCCTTGATGGTGCCCTTGCTGCTGATGGCCTTGCTCCACACGGGAAAGCCCATGCGCTGCAGCTCTTTTACATCCCGCACACCAGCGTCGATGATCAGCGCGCGCGCACCGCGGGCCTGAAAACTGGTGGCCAGCAGGTCGCCAAAGTAGCCATCGGTGCACTCCGCCGTCACGGTAGCCACCACGATGTCGCCGGGCTGGATTTGTTCGGCAGCCACATGCATCATCCAGTTGTCGCCGGGTTGTAGCAGCACGGTCACGGCCGTACCGGACACCTGCTGTCCGGGGTAGATGGGGCGCATATAGGGCTTGAGCAGGCCCACGCGGCCCATGGCTTCATGCACAGTGGCCGAGCCCAGGGCGGCCAGGCCGTCCGCTGCGGCGCGGTCTGCGCGGGTAATGTTGCGATAGCAAACGCCGAGTTCGTACATGCTTATTGGCCTTTCTTTTTCAGGGCAGCATCCAGGCGCGGGAACACGCGGCGGACATTGCCTTCATAAATTTGATAGCGGTCATCGTTGCTCAGAATCTTCGATGCTTCGATGTAGCGCTTGGTATCGTCGTAGTAGTTGCCAGTCTGCGGGTCAATGCCGCGCACCGCGCCAATCATTTCCGAGGCGAACAGCACGTTCTTCACCGGAATCACGGTGTTGAGCAGGTCAATACCGGGCTGGTGGTAGACGCAGGTGTCAAAGTAGATGTTGTTGAGCAAATGCTCTTCAAGCAGCGGCTTCTTCAGCTCCTGCGCCAGACCGCGGAAACGGCCCCAGTGGTAAGGCACCGCGCCGCCGCCGTGCGGAATCAGAAACTTGAGCGTCGGGAACTGCTTGAACAGGTCGCTGGTCAGGCACTGCATGAAGGCCGTGGTGTCTGCATTCAGGTAGTGGGCGCCGGTGGTGTGAAAACATGCATTGCAGCTAGTTGACACGTGGATCATGGCGGGGATGTCGTACTCCACCATCTTCTCGTAAATGGGGAACCAGTGCTTGTCGGACAGCGGGGGCGATGTCCAGTGCCCGCCGCTGGGGTCGGGGTTGAGGTTGATGCCCACATTGCCGTACTGCTCCACGCACTTCACCAGCTCGGGAATGCAGGTGGCGGGGTCCACGCCGGGGCTTTGCGGCAGCATGGCCACGGGAATGAAGTTGTCGGGGAACAACTGGGAGACCCTGTAACAAAGCTCGTTGCAGATGGCAGCCCAGGTGCTGGACACATTGAAGTCACCAATGTGGTGGGCCATGAAGCTGGCGCGCGGGCTGAACAGGGTCAGGTCAGAACCCCGCTCCTTCATCAGGCGCAGCTGGTTGGTCTCGATCGACTCGCGCAGCTCGTCGTCGCTGATTTTCAGGTCGGCCACCTTGGGGCCGAGTTCCGGTGTATTCAGGTTGGCAATCTGTGCATTGCGCCAGTTCTCCAGCGCCTTGGGGGCGGTGGTGTAGTGGCCGTGGCAGTCAATGATCATGGGTGTCTCCTTGGGTCTTGTTGGTATGGTGCATTTGAAAAATCTGTCAGGCGGGCTCCATGCCCTGCTGCCGTTTGGCACTGTCCGCCTGGGGCGACGCCATAAAGCCCAGCAGCGCGCGGACCGCATCGGGCTGGGCGGAATCGGTGCACACCCCGGCAGAAAAAATCGTGGTGATCTGGATGTCTGCGGGCAACGGCCCCAATACATCGATGCCTTCAAGGTGAATCAGTTCGCTGCGCTGCTGAAAGCCCAGCGCCACCTCACCGCGTGCCACCAGCGTACCCACCGGTACACCGGGTGGCGCCTGAACAATGCGGTTTTGAATCTCGCTGGCAATGCCCCAGCACCCAAACAGCTTGGCCAGCGCCACACCGCTGGGGCCGGTGGAATAGCTCAGGCTGGGCGCCGCCTGCACTGCGCTACGTACAGCGGCCTCTGTGGCGATGTCCGGATGGGCTGCGCCCTTCTTCACCGCCACGGCCACGCCGGACGCGGCCAGATCGACCTTGCTGTCCGCCAGGATGCGGCCGGCCTGCACCAGCTTGTCGATGGCATCGGTGGCCAGGAACACCACGTCAAAAGCCTCGCCCGCCAGCACACGTTTGGCTGCGTCCACGCCACCGACCGATTCGATCTCGACCCGCACGCCGGTCTGCTGTGCATAGGCGGCGGACAGTTCGGCGAGCAACTGGCGCGTCGCCATGGAAGAGATGCCTTTGATCACGGTCTGCACGGACGGAGTTGTAGATTGCATGGAACTGGATTCTGTGTCGCGGGGCGCCGTTTGTTAAGCCGAGGTAACCACTAGCAGCTATTGCATATCGGCATAATAGACCTTCAGCTATTCAAGCTTTTACACATCCCTAGGAACACGCCATGGACCTCAAGCAACTGGAATACTTTGTGCGCGTGGCCGAGCTGGGCAGTTTCACCCGCGCCTCCATCTCGCTCGACGTGGCCCAACCGGCCCTGAGCCGCCAGATCCGCCTGCTGGAAGTGGAGCTGCGCCAGAACCTGCTGACGCGCAACGGCCGTGGCGCGGTGCCGACCGAAGCCGGCAAGCTGCTGCTGGAGCACGGCCGCGGCATCCTGCACCAGGTGACGCTGACGCGTGAGGAGCTGGGCTCCTCACGCGGTGCGCTGGCGGGGCGCGTGTCCATCGGACTGCCCCCGAGCCTGTCGAAGCTGATCACCGTGCCCCTGGTGAAGGAATTCAACCGCCAGCTGCCCAAAGCCCAGCTGACACTGACCGAAGGTTTCTCGGTGCTGATGCATGAGGGCCTGCGCGTGGGCAACCTGGACATGGCCGTGCTGTACAACCCGGAGCAGTCCTCGGACCTGGAAATGTCCACACTGCGCGAGGACGAACTGACCCTGATATCGCCCGCAGCGTCCACCCCGGACGGTCCGGCGCGCGGCAAGCGCAAGCCCGCCACGGTGGAACTGGGCCAGATTGCCGAGCTGCCGCTGATCCTGCCAAGCCGGCCCAACGCATTTCGCATCCTCATTGAAGGCGAGATGATGTCCATAGGCAAGCGCCCCAACGTGATCCTGGAGGTCGATGGCCTCAACGCCATCCTCAGCCTCGTCAAGGAAGGCATGGGCCATGCCATCCTGCCCAGCTACACCCTGAGCAACTTCGACAACACCGGCCCGTTCACGGTCAAAAACATCCACTCCCCCAGCATCAAGAGCCAGCTCATGCTGGTGTGGTCATCCCGTCGACCCACCACCCAGACACAGAAGAAGGCGATGGAAGTCGTTTCGCAGGTGGTGCTGGAGGCCATTGACCGCTAGGCCGCCTGACCAAAGCTCTCCGGCATCTGCACTGCAACCACTTCGCCACGGGCAGTGACCACACCGTTGGCAGACACCGTGCTCTCCACGATCACTTTGCGCCCCTTGATCTCCTTGACACGGCCCCGGATCTCCAGCGGCCCTTCAATCGGCGTGGGTTTCAAATAATCCACATGCAGTGATCCGGTGACAAACCGGAACGGCGGCAGACTGTCCATTTCGCGCCCTTCGGACCGGTACATGGCCGCTGCTGCAGTGCCCGTGCTGTGGCAGTCGATCAGCGATGCAATCAATCCGCCGTAGGCATAGCCGGGCACCGACGTATGGTAGGGCTCAGGCGTGAAAAAGGTGACCGTCTCCTCGCCATCCCAGTGCGTCTTGATCTGGTGCCCGTGGTGATTGTTGGAGCCACAGCCGTAGCACTGGGCCACGTTGTCGGGGTAATAGTCCTGGAAGGCTTTCATGGATTGCTCTCTGTTGGTTGATGAAGAATGGGGTTGCTGGTAACGGCATCGCTGTGCTCGTGGGCCCAAAAACACCGCTGCAGGAAATCGATCAACTGCACCTGGTAGTCGGCAGCGGAGTCGCTGGGGTCATGCCCGCCCCGGATGGCCACGCACTCCACCGTGCCGGCCCGCCCGGCTTTCTGCAGGCGTTGCGCATCGCTGAAGGGCACCACCGCATCATCGACGCCGTGCACCAGCAGCACCGGGCAGCGCGCATGCGCAATGGTGTTGATCGGCGCGATGTCATCAAAGCGTGCGCCAATCACCCGCTGCACATGCCGCAAGACATACCAGCCAATCACCGGATACGGAATATGAAACTCGATCAAATAGCGACGCATCACCTCGTAGGGGTGCGCAAAAGCGCTCAGGCTCACCACGGCACGCAGGTCCATGCGGCGCGTGGCGCTAAGCAGCGCGGCGCCCGCCCCCACCGAGTGGCCAATGACTGCCAGGCGTGTGCCGTCCACTGCCGGTTGGCTTTGCAACCAGTTCAACCCGGCCTCGATGTCCTGCGCGAACCGCGGCAGGGAGGTGAACGGCTCGTCATCGCTGTTGCCATGGCAGCGCGCATCCAGCAGCAGCACCGAGTAACCCGCCGCATGCAGCGGTGCCACGGCTGGCAACATGAGGCTGGCATTCGCGCCCCAACCGTGCATCAGCAAGACCGCCGGAGACCTGGTTACGCCCGGAACCGGCACAAACCAGGCGAACAGGGTTTTTCCATCCGCAACGGGCAGGCGTATGGACTGTGCCTGCAATGCCAGGTCGTCCGGAGAGCGCTGGTGCGCAAGGCGCGGTGCCCGCAGCCCGCGCAATATGAGCGAATGCGCGGTGGCGCGCAACAGCATGATCAGCGTCACGCACAAAAACACTACAAGAAACATTGCCATAGGAATGCTGTTATACCGCACAGGGTATGAACCAAATTCGCACTCCTGAACAAAAACGCACCTTGGTTGCGTCCACCCAATGGCTGCGGCCCGTCACGCGCTGGGCCACCCGTTTCGCCATGAATTCACCACGGTGGATTCCTGCCGTGGTACGCAACGCACCGCTCAAACTGACGTCATGGGTGCTGCGTTGCTACCACTGGGCGTTGCGGTGACAGGCACGGGGGTGCCCAACGGGACTATGTTGAAACTCTTGGCCAGACAGTAGACGCAGCGATCACCGCAACATCAAGCCGCTATTTGTTCCATAGTTTGCAATGGCGCTTGAATGCGCTTGCTAAAAAACATGACTTCCGAACCCGTGTAGCGTCGTTGGGCTGTGTAATTGAGTCCATAGGCATAGGGTTTGGCAAATGCGTACATATCTTTGATTTCATCTGCGTTGTCGTACGACACAACCCATGGTCGCCTGAAACGATCACTCCCCAGCAACTTCGCGATTTTTACATGGTCATCGTGTTTGTAGAAATTACGATAAAGGCCGGCACCTTTGACGTAATACGGAGGGTCCAAGTACACAAGCGATTTGGCTGGCAAAAACTCGTGACAACGCCCTAGCAACTGGTGTGCATCTTCTTCATACACATGGATACCGCCTGCGTGTTTGCCTATGCGTTCCAGCCGAATACAAAGCTCCTCTCGCATGAAGCGAGCATCAATTTTGTAGCTGCCAGCCTGCTCTTTGCCACCGATGACGCCGCCTTTGAGGATACCTGACCGATTGGTCCGATTCATAAATAGCGTGGCGAAGCCGCGTTCCAACTCCGACCCGGACACCTGCCCAAGCATCACGCTCCGCCAATGGCGCCAAGCATCCATTGTGACTGGCTCTGAAGCGACCATGGCTACCAATTGATTCGGCATCTGCGTGGCGACACGCCAAAACCCGGCGATAGCCGGGTCAGCATCGTTGATGTGAACATGCTCGACGACTCCATCCATGAGAAGCAACAAGGCAACACCAGCACCACCCGCATACGGTTCAAGGTAGTGCCCACCTGTTAGGTTGTTGCCCGTAATCACTTCCGCGATGAGAGGTGCAAAGCGAGCTTTGCCGCCTGGGTAGCGCAGAGGGGTGTAAAGCTTGTTGGAGTACATGGATTTAAGGCTAGGCGTGTAGCTTACTTCATGCCTACTTGTTCAAGCGAGCAGCTGTATGGGCGACTGAGTTCTCGAATGCAACTTCAAATGCGTCAGTCTCCGCTTTGTAGACTGCAGCCCACTGCTGAATCACGCCCCATTTTTTCAATCTCGACCAGTTTTTCTTCCACCATGCCTTGGTGTTTTCTCGCTTTGTGCTCTCACCTAATCCATCCTGGAAAAAGTTGACGTGGATCTTGTCGCTGGATGGGTTGACCGTGCTGAGTTTCAACAGAGCCTCATGTAATGGCCCTTCCTGAGCGGTGGAAATGTCTCGCAGAAACTGTTTGATGGTGTTTTCCAATGAACGTGCAACGCCGACGGCACCAGGAACACTGGGCAGTTTGACTGTGTTTCCTCGTGCGGCGGCATCTTTGGGTACAGTCGTATCTGCATCCACGATCAACACTCGGTCCAGAAAAAGCGGGTCCTTACTGGGAAGGCTGACCAGATGAGACCCTCCAATCCCAAGCGGAACCCAGTTGATTCGGACGCCGTACTTCTTGGACAACGCGACTTTATTCGCGGTTGGAATCAAGCTGGCACAAAACTGGGCCGCTTCGTCATCTTCGAAGTAGACGGCCAACGTGGGCTTCGGTTGCCTAGAAGGCTTCTCATCGTCCGGAATCATGGCCATGTCGCTGAGCATGGCCCGAAGGGATTGATCAGGGGCTAATCGCGGGCGTTTCGTATCGAGCAAGTAAATCACACTATCAGGAGCATTCACATTGCCGTCGCCATCGGGATGGACTGCCTGAATGAGTCTAGGGGAATGCGTAGTCGCGATGATTTGCAAGTCAAGGCGGTTAGCGTATTTCTTCAATGCTTTGACAAGTCGCTCTATTGCGTGCGGATGAAAACCAACATCCATCTCGTCAATCACCAACAGCCCGCCAGGGTAGTCGTCACCCATATCGCGCTTCAACTGATTGAAGGATGCCAAGGCTGTCGCGATGCTTCCAAGGCTGTCCTGCCCCATGGACACAGCAAATGCATCATGCATTTTGTAGCCTGGTTGGGCCGTCTTCTTCTTCGAGCCCTTGATAGTCTGGTGAGTCACATTCGTGTTCAGCTCGGTGCCAAGAATCACGGCGCTTACGAAGTCCACCATGAGTGCGCTGTCGTCGTCGTGCATCTCAAGTTTGGTGCTGGCAACTTCCTTTTCGTCGGCCTCGCCTGCGGAAGCGAGTCGCTTCATCCCCAGATATATAGTCGGCAACGGAATCTTTGCATCCTGACCAACTGCGTCATCCTCGGATTTGTCAATGGTCCTAGGAACGACCCGAGCACGCTTCCATACAGTTCGATGGGTCATGGAACATCGCTTCCTGACCTCAATCCCGTTGACGCTGGCGGTCACTATGGGGGCGGACGCGATGTCCTTCTGGGCTTCTGCAACTTCGGCTAATGCCAAGTACACAATGCGCTCAATATTCGCATAGAAGGGCTCCCCAAAGTAGCTCTTAGGGCCGCCCCGCTCAGTAAAACCAAATGTGTTCGCGACCAATCCTAGAATTGTCGATTTGCCAATCCCGTTGTGCCCCGCTATCAGCGTTAGACGGTCAGCAAACTCTACGTTGAAGTTGCCAAGCTTGCGAAATGGCGGCTTCCCGAACGCAAGCGATTTGACTTTGACCTTAGCTGCCATTGGATCTCCCGAAATACTCACAATTGGAATGCATTGCGATCACCCTGTTCCGAGCGTTATGCGCATCTTATCGAAAAGTAGCGAGTCTCCGAAGAGATGCTGAGGACTATCCGGCTTACGTGTCGCTGATTCTCTGGCTTGATAACTGCGCAATTTATTGCCGCGTTTCAACCGTGTTATCAACACTGCCTCACGTGATTTCTTGCGACAGTCGGTGAACCTCCATTTACAAGGTGGCTTCTCATTTGAAAAAGCCACTAGCTATAACTTTGATAGCTATCTGCGCAATACCGACGGGGGCTACATGCCAATTTCATTGCAAATCCCCTACAAAAACCCGCACCGCTAACCCAGAAACGCCGTGTGCCTGAACAGCCACAGCAGCCCGCTCAGCGTGAAGAAAGAAGCCACCGTGGTGAACAGCAGCGCCGCGGCGCTGATCTCTTCATGGCCGTGCTTCTGCGCCAGCAGCGGGTAGATGCCCAGCATGGGCATGGCAGCAAACAGCACGGCGGCCAGGCGCAACTGCGGGTCCGCCACCGGCACGATCCAGGTGGCCACCAGCAGCACCGCCAGCGGGTGGAGGATTAGCTTGCCAAACGCAATGGACGCCACCTGCCGCCCCATGCCCTTCACCTGCAGACCCACCAGCGTGCCGCCGATGACCGACAGGGCTAGCGCGCTGGACGCCTGGGCAAACAGGTTGATGGTGCGCTCCACCGGCCCCGGCAGATGCCAGCCCGACAGCGAATAGGCAAAGCCCAGCAGGATGGCCACGATCATCGGGTTCTTCAAGAGCCGCACCAGCGTCTGGCCGAGTTCCTTGCGCCAGTGGCCCCGGGCGCTGCCGTCTGCTTCGGCCAGTGTCAGCAGCAGGGGCAGCTTGAGCATGTTTTCCACCACCATGTTGAGCGCCAGCGCCAAGCCCGCCACCGGCCCCAGCGCCAGCATGGCCACCGGGTACCCCATGTAGCCACTGTTGGAGCACGACATGCCCATGGCCACATAGGCCTGGTAGCCTGGTGCGCTGCGCACCACGTAGCGCGCCCACGCGTAGCCGCCCAGCAGCATGGCCATGGAGCCCAGCGCGTAGGCAGCCAGGTAGTCCGCCTGCATCACCTCGCGCAGGGGCCGCTGCGACACGGCATTGAACAGCAGCGCGGGCAGGCCCAGGTTGATGACAAACTTGCCCAGCACCCGCATGTCGGCCTTGGTGAACAGGCCACCGCGCGTGACGGCAAAACCTACGGCAATACAAAAATAGATGGGGCCGGTAATGGCCAGAATCTCAAGCATCCGCTGGCTTGCCGGTGCGCGATGCCAGCAGAGCGTCGGCGTAGTCCTGCCACGGTGCGCCCCGGGCGACGTCGCTGAACACGCCCCCTCTGGCCTGGTCGGCCACCCCCTGCTGTTTGGCGGCAATGGCGCTGGCCATGGTGGGGGCAAAGCCCGCCTCCTGCACGGTGGCGGCGCACTCGCGCATTTCTTCAGCGCGGCGCTGGCCGTGCTGCACCACGCGGCTGAAGAAATAGGCGCCGGTCTGGGCCCAGTCGATGCTGGGGAAAGTCTCGGCCAGCGTAGGCAGCACATGGTCTTCGACACCGTAGGCACGTGCAGTGCTGTAGCTCTCGATCACCAGCGCTTCCAGACCCTTGATCATCACGCTGCGGCACATCTTGATGGCCGAGGCTACGCCAATCTCTGCCGCCACCGGTTTCACATCCATGCCCATGGCATTGAGCCAGGGCGCCAGGGCCTGCGCCTGCGCGCCGCCCAGCAGCATGGGCACCTGGATGCCGTAGGGCGGCACCGAGGTCATGACACCGGCCTCCACATAGTGGGCGCCCGCCGCCTCTACCAACTGCGCGGCCTGCTGCTTGGTACCGGGCGACGCCGAGTTCAGGTCCAGAAACACCATGCCCGCGCGCAGATGCGGCGCTGCGGCCTGCGCCACAGCCAGCGTGCTGGAGGCAGTCACGGCGGATATCACCAGGTCGGACCGGGCACACAGCGCCCCTATGGACTCCATGGCCTGCACACCGGCTGCTTCCGCCGCAGTGCGGCTGCCGGACGTGTCCCCAGGAAACTTCACATCCCAGGCGGACACCACATCAAAGTGGTCTTTCAGCCCGGAGGAAAAAATGCGGCCCACTTCGCCATAACCCACCAGCCCCAGCCGCTTCCAATGCTCTGCCATGGCCAACCTCACATTTTGGGGACACCGGCGCGGGTAATCACCTCGCTCCAGCGTTTGATGTCGCTCTGCAGCAGGTTGCCCAGTTGCTCGGGCGTGGAGCTGCGTGCCTCGACGTTCAGGTCGTAGAGCTTCTTTTTGACATCCGGTGCATTGACGGCGGCCTGCACTTCTTTGTTGAGGCGTGCAATGACATCTTTGGGCGTTTTGGCTGGGGCCGCCAGCGCGTTCCACGACGACACATCAAAACCTGCAACACCGCTTTGCATCAGCGTGGGCACATCGGGCAACTGGCTGGCGCGGGTGTCGCCCATGACGGCCAGCACGCGCACGGCTTTGGACTGCACCTGGCCCATCATCGGCCCCAGAATCTCCACCGCCACATCCACCTGGTGGCCGCGCAGCGCCGTGGTCACCGCCGGTGTGCCGTTGAAGGGCACGATCAGAAAGTCCAGGCCGGCGCGGGTTTTGAACAACTCGGCGGCCAGGTTCTGCGTGCTGCCCACGTTGATGGTGCCCACATTGAGTTTGCCGGGGTTGGCCCGAGCGTAGGCCAGCAATTCGGCCATGGACTTGAAGGGTGCATCCGCCGCGACCAGCACCGCTATGTCAAAGGTGCCCAGGGTGGAGATGGGCGCAAAGTCGCGCACCGCGTCGAACGGCAGCGACTTGAACAGCCCGGCACTCACGGCGGTGCCGTTGGACATGAGCAGCAGCGTGTGGCCATCGGGCTCGGCCTTGGCCACGATGTCGCCGGCCACCACACCGCCGGCGCCCGGCTTGTTCTCGATCGCGACGGCCTGCCCCATCGACTCCGACATCCTCTGCGCCACGGTGCGTGCGGTCAGGTCCGCCACACCACCGGCGCCAAACGGCACAACGATGCGGATGGGTTTGGACGGAAACGTCTGCGCACTGGCGGGGGCAGCCAGCAGTGCCCCCAGGCTCAGACTGGCGGCGGCCAGCAGGTGAAGGACTTTAGAGCAGGTTTTCATCAAAAAGGCCTCCAGCCCCCGTGGAATATGCGCAAGCAGCTATCAAACCAGTAGCAAATACATTACCGGGCCACACCCAGCAGTTTGTCCAGCAGCTCGGGCTGCTCCTGCAGGCTCACGGCGGTGCCGGAATACACCACGGTACCGCGGTCCAGCACGGCAGCGGTGTCCGAAATCGCCAGAATCGCCTGCGGGTGCTGCTCCACGATGATGGCGGACAGGCCCTCTTCGCGGGTGATGCGGCGGATGGCGCGCAACAGCTCCTGCACGATGATGGGGGCCAGGCCTTCGCACGGCTCATCCAGCAGCAGCAGCGTGGGGTTGAGCACCAGCGCGCGGCCCACGGCCAGCATCTGCTGCTCGCCACCCGAGAGCTGGGTACCCAGATTGGTCTTGCGTTCGGCCAGGCGCGGGAACAGCTCGTACACGCGGGCTGGCGTCCAGGGACTGGACACGCGGCCCGCGCGGGCTGGTCGCACCACAGCGGTCAGGTTCTCGTCCACAGTAAGGGACTTGAAGATGTTGCGTTCCTGCGGCACCCAGCCAATGCCGGCGGCCGCGCGCTCGTGCGATGGCAGCTTGTGCAAGGCCACAGCCGTGCCGCCCGCGCCCAGCGTGATGGTGCCACCGTGCTGGCGTGTCGCGCCGGCCAGCGTGTTCATGAACGTGGTCTTGCCGGTGCCGTTGCGTCCCAGCAGGGCCAGCGTTTCGCCTTCGTTGATGCGAACCGACACGTCGTGCAGCACCACCGCTTCGCCGTAACCGGCGCTGAGGTTTTCTACTTTAAGCAACTCAGCCATGCTGTGCTCCCGTGGAGGCCTGGGGCACTTCGTGGCCCAGGTAGACCGCCTTGACCTGCGGGTCGTTGGCGATCTGGTCCGGATCGCCCTCGGTGAGCACGGTGCCGTTGACCAGCACCGTCATGCGCTTGGCGAAACTGAAAACCAGATCCATGTCATGTTCAATCAAAAGGATGGACACATCCGCAGGCAGCGCCGCCACGGTTTGCAGCAGCTCTTCGCGCTCGCCGGCGGGCACGCCCGCCACCGGCTCGTCGAGCAGCAGCACGCGCGGCTCGCACGCCAGGGCGATGGCAATTTCCAGCAGGCGGCGTTTGCCATAGGCCAGCACCCGCGTTTCCTGCCCCATCACGCTGGTGAGGTGGAACTGCTCCAGCAGCTGCTCGCAGCGTGCGTTCACGTCGGCACGTGCGCCCAGCGCTTGCCACCACTTGCCGCCCAGTCCACGGTGCTGCGATACCACCATGGCCAGCGTTTCCAGCGGCGTGAGGGTGTCAAAAAGCTGGTTGATCTGGAAGGTGCGCACCATGCCGCGGCGCACACGCTGGTGCGGCGCGAGCTGGGTGATGTCCTGCCCTTCCAGAATGATCTTGCCCTCGGTAGGCTGCAGCACGCCGGTCAGCAGATTGATCAGCGTGGTCTTGCCGGCTCCGTTGGGGCCGATCAGGGCGTGGCGGGCACCCTTGTGCAGATTCAGCGTGACGTTGTTGGTGGCAGTGATGCCGCCAAACTTCATCACCAGCCCTTGTGCGGACAGCACGGTGTTGCTCTCGGCGCTCATACCTTGCCTCCTTTGTTGCTGGACTTGCCAAGTCCAAACCAGGTCCAGGGGCGTACCAGGCGCTCGCGCCCCACCAGCACCAGCACCACCAGGAACAGGCCAATCCAGAATGTCCAGTACTGCGGTGTGATGGCCGAGATGGTGTCCTGCATCAGCTTGAACACCAGCGCACCGGCCACGCCGCCATACAGCCAGCCAGTGCCACCGATCACCAGCACCAGCATCACGTCGGCCGAGCGGTGAAACTCGAACAAATCCAGCGACGCAAAGCCGGTGGTCTGCGACAGCAAGGCACCCGCGGCACCGGCAGCGCCGGCTGCCACGGTGTAAACCACCGACAGGCGCTGCGACACCGGAATGCCGATAGCCATGGCGCGCAGGCGGTTGTCGCGAATGGCTTTGAGCGTGGCGCCAAACGGCGAATTGACAAAGCGCTTGGCCAGGATAAACAGCACCAGCAGGATGGTGAGCGAATACCAGGCCGCGGTCTGGCCCTGCAGGTCGAATTCATAGCGTCCCAGCAGCGGGCCCATCACCACGCCCTGCAGGCCATCGGCACCGCCGGTGAGCCAGTCGAGCTTGTTGGCCAGCTCCATCAGGATCAGGCCGACACCCAGCGTCACCATCAGGCGCGTGAGGTCGGTACCGCGCAGGATGGTCACGCTGCAAATGGCACCGAGCACCGTGGCACAGGCAATGCCCACCATCAGGCCCACCAGCGGATCGGGCATGACCAGCTTGGAGAACAGCGCAGCAGCATACGCGCCCATGCCGAAGAACGCCGCGTGCCCCAGAGACACGATGCCGGTGTAGCCCAGAATCAGGTCCAGTGACAGCGCAAACAGCGCCAGGATGGCGATCTCGTTGATGATCAGCGAGTGGCTGGACAGGGCCCAGGGCGATGCCAGCGCAGCAGCCCACAGCACCACCTCCCACCAGCGCCAGCGACCACCCTGCAGCACACCGGCCGCATGCAATTTGGACGCGCTCATGCTTTGCCTCCCTGTCGCACAAACAGGCCTTGCGGCCGCCACACCAGAATCAGAATCATCAGGAAATACACAATGAAAGCACCCATCTTGGGGATGTAATACTTGCCCGCCACGTCGGCCACGCCCAGCAGCAATGCGGCCAGCAGCGGACCGGTGATGCTGGAGGTGCCGCCCACGGCGACTACGATCAAAAAGTAAATCATGAACTTCAGCGGAAAGCTCGGGTCCATGCCCAGCACATCCGCCCCCAGCGCACCGCCCAGACCGGCCAGACCCGAACCCACGGCAAAGGTGGACAGAAACACCACGTTCACATTGATGCCCAGACCAGCCGCCACGCGCTGGTCATCCACCGATGCACGCAGGCGGCTGCCAAAGCGGGTCTTGGTCAGGATGTACTGCAGGGCTACGGTCAGTGCGGCACACACCGCAATGATGAACAGGCGGTAGTGGCCCATGCCCAGCATCCAGTCGCCCTCGCCCAGTTCGGTGCGACCCTTGAGCCACTCGGGCAACTGCAGGTTCTGCTGGGTGGAGCCCACGAAGTAATCCACCGCAGCCACAGCCATGAACGTCAGGCCAATCGAAAACAGCACCTGGTCCAGATGCGGCTTGTGGTACAGCGGACGGTACAGCGTGCGCTCCAGCACGCCACCCAGCAAGGCGGAGCCCAGAAACGCCAGCGGCAGGCACAGCAGAAACGGCACACCCAGGCGCTGCATTAGCAGCACCGTGATGTAGCCGCCCACCATGGCAAAGGCGCCGTGGGCCAGGTTGATGAAGTTCATCAAGCCCATGGTCACCGCCAGGCCCACTGCCAGGATGAACAGCAGCATGCCGTAGGCAACACCGTCAAAAAGAATGGTCAACATAGTTTGCGCTCACAACGAGGGGCGTTGGGTCGTAAAAAAAGCGAAGGGGGACCCTCGCTTTTCTGGAATCAACCGGGTCCAGCACGCTGCGACCCGATCTGTGGTTACTTGGCCTTGCCGGGGTCTTTGACATCCTTGATCACATCGAACTCGACGTTGTACAACTGGCCGTCCTTGCGCTCCACCTTGCGCAGGTAGATGTTCTGCACCACGTCGCGGGTTTGCGCGTCAATGAACATTGGGCCGCGCGGGCTCTCAAAAATCTGGCCCTTCATGGCCGCCAGCAATGCGTCGCCACCGCCCTGGCCCTTGGTGGCCTTGAGGGCTTCGTAGATCACGCGCATGCCGTCATAGCCACCCACGGCCATGAAGTTGGGGCGCAGGTTGTTGTTGGCCTTCTTGAAGGCTTCAACAAACTTCTTGTTCATGGCCGAGGGGTGCGCTGCCGAATAGTGGTGCGAAGTGACCACGCCCAGCGCGCCATCGCCCATGTCGTTGAGCAAATCGTCATCGGTCACGTCACCGGTACCGATGAGCTTGATACCGGCCTTGTCCATGCCGCGCTCCAGAAACTGCTTCATGACCGCAGTGCCGGCACCAGAGGGTACAAACACGAACAGCGCATCCGGCTTGAGGTCACGCACCTTCTGCAGGAACGGGGCAAAGTCAGGATTGCGCAGTGGCACGCGCAGGGATTCGGTGACCTGGCCGCCGTTGAACGTCAGGCGCTCCTTGAAATACTTTTCAGCATCGATGCCAGGACCGTAGTCGCTGACCAGGGTCACGACTTTCTTGATACCGTTCTTGGGGGCCCAATCGGCCAGCGACACCGAAGCCTGGGGCAGCGTGAAACTGGTGCGCACCACATAGGGCGACGCCTGGGTAATGCTCGAAGTGGCGGCGGCCATCACGACCAGCGGAGTTTTGGACTGGGTGGCAATGGCCGCAGTGGCCAGGGCCGATGGGGTGATGCCCATGCCCGCCAGCACATTCACTTTTTCATTCACTACCAGTTCCTGGGCCATGCGCTTGGTCACGTCCGGAATGCTGGTGTCGTCCTTGACGATGAGTTGCACTTTCTTGCCGGCAATCATGTCGCCGTTTTGCGCCATGTACAGCTTGGCAGCCGCTTCAATCTGGCGGCCGGTGGTGGCCTGCTGGCCGGTCATGGGCAGGATCAGACCAATCTTGAACACATCAGCCTGCGCCATGACGGCGGGAGCCACCAACGACAGGGCTGCGAGAGCCGTTCCGGTCAGAAAAATTCGCTTTTGCATTTTTGTCTCCTGCAGGGTTGAAGGGGTGAACTGGCCGTGACTATGGCCCTGAATTGCCAATGCCGCAATCGTGATTTCAAACTGTTAGATATAACGATTTGCAATAGCTCAACAGCACTACCCAGAGTATCCTTCAGATCACCCGCGATTCCCATAAGTTCACCAAAGAGGAGACACCCGTGACCCAATTGCCAGCCCACTACGACCACGTCGGAAGCTTTCTGCGCCCCAAGTACCTGCTCGATGCCCGCGACCAGCGCGCAGCAGGAACCATCACCTCGGAGCAGTTGCGTCTGGTGGAAGACAAGGCCATCGCCGAAATCGTGAAGTTCCAGGAGGACGTGGGACTCAAGAGCATTACCGACGGCGAGTTCCGCCGCACCTACTTCCACATCGACTTTCTGGAGCAGATTGGCGGCGTCAAGACCGACATTCCGGTCACCATCCAGAAACCCGATGGCACCCAGGAGCTGGCACCGCCTGTCATGCGCGTGATAGACAAGGTACGCCACGTCAAGGACATCCAGCTGGCCGACTTCCAGTTCCTCAAGAGCCAAGTCAGCCAAGGCAATACCCCAAAAGTGACGATTCCCTCCCCCACCATGCTGCATTTCCGCGGTGGTCGCGCCGGTATCAGCCGCGAAGCCTACCCCGAGCTCGATCCCCAGTTTTACGACGATGTGGCCCAGGCCTATGGCGACGAATTGCGCTCGCTGGCAGCAGCCGGTTGCACCTATGTGCAGATGGACGACACCAACCTGGCCTACCTGTGTGACGAGAAGATGCGTGAGGCCGCCCGCCTGCGTGGCGATGACCCCAATGAACTGCCCCACCGCTATGCCGCGTTCATCAACAAGGTGGTGGCACAAAAGCCGGCGGGCATGCTGCTGGCCATGCACCTGTGCCGCGGCAATTTCAAGAGCACCCACGCCGCCAGCGGCAACTACGAGCCCGTGGCCGAGGCACTGCTCAAGGAAATGAACCTGGACGCGTATTTCATGGAATACGACGATGACCGCAGTGGCGACTTCAAGCCCCTGCGCTTCCTGCCCAAAGGCAAGACCGTGGTGCTGGGCCTGGTGACCACCAAGTTTGGCGAGATGGAAAGCAAGGACACGCTCAAACGTCGCATTGACGAGGCCGCCAAATATGCGCCGCTGGAGCAGCTGGCGCTGTCACCCCAGTGCGGCTTTTCCAGCACGGTCCACGGCAACAACATCGCAGTGGAAGCCCAGCGCGCCAAGTTGCGGCTGGTGATTGAAACGGCGCAGGAGGTGTGGGGCTCCTAGCCCCACCTGGGAAGGGTCAGCGGGCCACGTCCTGTGGCTGCTGGCCTGCTACGACGCCAACTTTGCCGCCCATGCGTCCGGAGCCATTGTTGACGGTCCAGGGAATGGTGGTGGCGGACTCCAGCGGTTTGGCCTTGGTAAACAGGGCCTGCCAGAAAAATCCGCTCTGGAACGCAATCACCTCAAACAGGATATAGCTCTGCGAGCTGCTGGAGAGCCACAGGTTGTAGGTGGGGTAGAACACGATGGGCGACACCAGCAACGGCAGCACGATGCGCTCGACCTGCATGCCATCCAGGCCCTTGCCCATATTGAACAGGTCCCAGTAGTAGTTGGAAAACATGCCCATGGTCATCCAGCACGCCAGGTGCCAGACAAACACGATGCCGTGGTTGCGCACCAGCAGGCTGATCCAGGGTTGGGATGCGTCATCCGCATTCACGATGAGCACCATGAACGCCCCCGTGGTGATGAACACCACGAAGAAAATGAACATCAGAAATTTGAGGGCTCTGGACATGGGATCTCCGCAAGATGGTGGGCACCTGTTGGTGCGCGCACCATCTTACCCGCTGTCCGGGGCTGTCAGATCAAGGTCACACCAGTTTTTGACTGCAAAAACTCGCGGGTCACGCCCGGTGCCAGCTCCACCACGATCAGGCCGTGGCGGGTCACGTCCATCACCGCCAGATCGGTGATGATGCGGTCCACCACCGCCTTGCCAGTCAACGGCAGCGTGCAATGCGGCAGGATCTTCATGTCTTCGGTGCCGTCTTTCTTTTTGGCCACGTGCTCCATCAGCACGATCACGCGCTTGACGCCTGCCACGAGGTCCATCGCACCGCCCATGCCCTTGACCATCTTGCCAGGGATCATCCAGTTGGCCAGATCGCCCTTCTCGCTGACCTGCATGGCGCCCAGGATCGACAGGTTGATCTTGCCGCCGCGGATCATGGCGAAACTCTCATGGCTGCCAAAAATGCTGGAGCCCTTGATGGTGGTGACGGTCTGCTTGCCGGCGTTGATCAGGTCGGCATCGACCTCATCGTCGGTAGGAAACGGGCCGATGCCCAGCATGCCGTTTTCGGACTGCAGCCAGACTTCCTTGTCGGCAGGCACATGGTTGGCCACCAGCGTGGGAATGCCGATACCCAGATTTACATAGAAACCGTCTTCCAGTTCCCGGGCTGCGCGGGCAGCCATTTGGTCTTGATTCCATGCCATGTTCAGACTCCTGCTTTCTCGGTGATGGTGCGCTTCTCGATCCGTTTTTCCGGGGTGGCGTTGAGCACAATGCGGTGCACATAGATGCCCGGCAGGTGTACCTGGTCCGGTGGAATATCGCCAGTCTCGACAATCTCTTCCACTTCGACGACACAGATTTTTCCGGCCATGGCGGCGGCGGGGTTGAAGTTGCGCGCGGTGAAGCGGAACTGCAGATTGCCGGACTTGTCGGCACGGTGAGCCTTGACGAGCGCCACGTCGGGCACCAGGGCGCGCTCCATCACATAGGTCTCGCCGTCGAACTCGCGCAGTTCCTTGCCGTCGGCCACGATGGTGCCCACGCCGGTCTTGGTGAAAAAAGCCGGGATGCCAGCGCCGCCAGCACGCAGCTTTTCGGCCAGCGTGCCCTGGGGCGTGAATTCCAATTGCAGTTCACCGGCCAGGTACTGGCGCTCGAACTCCTTGTTCTCGCCCACGTAGCTGGAAATCATTTTCTTGATCTGGCGGGTTTCGAGCAGCTTGCCCAAGCCGAAACCATCGACCCCGGCGTTGTTCGAAATAACGGTGAGGTCTTTCACGCCGGTGTCCTTGAGCGCGTCGATCAGCGCCTCGGGGATACCGCACAACCCGAATCCACCCACGGCCAGAAGTTGGCCATCTCTCACGATGCCTGCAAGCGCCTTGTCAGCGCTGGGATAAATCTTGTTCACTGCGTGGTTCTCCATAAAAGGAATCAGAAGCCGTACGATACTACGTAACCCCCTACGTAGTTTTCCCTAAAGCCAAACCCTGCATCGCCATGGACATCGACTACCGCCTCGCCTTTGACATGGCCCCCGTGGGCCTGGCCCTGTCGCGCAACCGCACCATCATCGACTGCAACCAGCACCTGTGCGAGATGTTTGGTGCCGACCGCAGCCAGCTGGTCGGCCAGTCCTTCCAGGTGCTGTACCCCAGTGTGGACGAGTACGAACGCACCGGCGCACGCATCGCCCCCATCCTGAACCGCAAGGGCACCTATGCCGACGACCGCATCATGAAGCGGGTGGACGGCCGGCTCAAGGGCGAGGCGTTCTGGTGCCACGTTACCGGGCGCGCACTGGTGCCCGACGCACCGCACGAGGCCGGCATCTGGAGCTTTGAAGACCTGAGCGCCACGCGCCCGGTACGGGCCGAACTGACGGCGAGGGAACGCGAAGTTGCCGCCCACCTGATGCAGGGCCTGACCTCAAAACAGATTGGGAAAATCCTGCAGATCAGCCACCGCACGGTGGAAATCTACCGCGCACGCCTGATGCGCAAGTACAAGGCCAGCACCGCCGCGGACCTGGTGCACCGCCTGATGGCGGGCTAGCCTGTCAGTTCTTGGCGCCGAATTTGCGCACCAGTCCGCCCAGCGCAATCAGGTAGCCATCGGTACCAAAACCGATCACGATGCCGGCCGCTGCCGGCGACACCCAGGAGTGATGACGGAATTCTTCGCGGGCATGTACATTGGAGATATGGCACTCGATCACGGGCAGACCATCGACACCCTTGATGGCGTCATGCAGGGCGATGGAGGTGTGCGTGAAGGCTCCGGGGTTGAACACACAACCGAGCGCTTCGCCAGACTTGTACAACCGGCCGTATTCGTGGATCTTGTCAATCAGCGCGCCTTCCCAGCTGCTCTGGAAGCACTCCACCGCGTAGCCCATGCGCTCGCCTTCGGCCTTGCACTGGGCTTCGACATCGGCCAGCGTGGTGCTGCCATAGGTGGCGGGTTCACGGGTGCCCAACAGGTTCAGGTTGGGGCCATTGAGGATCAGGATTTTTTTCATGCGGTTTCTCACTGCGGCACGGCTGCCATTGGATCACACCAGAGGAACGGTCAACTTCTGGATCACCTCGCGCGTCTCGGGCCGCACACCGCGCCACCAGGCAAAGGCCTCGGCCGCCTGCTCTGCCAGCATGCCCACCCCATCGGCCAGGTGCGTCACACCCGCCGCTTTGGCCACCTGCAGAAACGGCGTGAGGCCTTTGCCATACGCCATCTCATAGGCCAGGCATCCCGGCGCAAACACGCCTGCGGGCACCGGTGGCAGTTCGGAACGCAGACTGGCCGAGGTGCCGTTGAACACCACATCAAACGCCTGCCCGGCCAGTTCGTCATAGCCACAGCCGCGCACGGTACCGCGGGATGCGCCCATGGCGGCCACTTCACGGGCCTTGTCCACCGTGCGGTTGGCAATCACCACCAGGGCCGGCTTTTCCCCCAGGATCGGCAGCAAGGCGCCGCGGGTGGCACCACCAGCGCCGAGCACCAGCACCCGCTTGCCCTCCAGCGCACAGCCCAGGTTGTGCACCACGTCACGCACCAGCCCGACGCCATCGAAATTTTCGGCTAGCACCCGGTCACCTTCGAACTTCAGGGCGTTGACGGCCCCGGCCTGCCGTGCGCCGTCGGAGAGTTCCGTGGCGTAGGCAAACGCGTCCAGCTTGAAGGGCGTGGTGACATTCAGGCCCTTGCCACCCGCCTGGCGAAAGGCATCCACCGTGGCCGCAAAGGCGCCTGAAGGGCCTACTGGGCCTTCGATGGCGGTGTATTCCATATCCTGATGCGCCACCTGGGCGAAAGCCGTGTGGATGAACGGCGACTTGCTCTGGACAATGGGGTTGCCGATGACGGCGTAACGGTCGGTCATGAAAACAGCCTGGGCGCTAAAAATAATCTCGCTGGCGATGGTACGCCATCCCCAGGGTGCCACTGCAAATCGACACGACACCCGTTAAGCTCTTACCTCCACTCAAAAGCCTGCGCACCGACCGTATTCGCCATGAACACTTGCTCTGCCCCATTTCGCTCCCTTGCCCTGGCCGCCCTGCTCGCCTGTCTTGGTGGCACCACGCTGGCGCAGGATGCCAAGTCCGCGAAAGCGGCCGCCCCCGCCCGGCCCTCGATGACGGTCACCACCACCAAGGCGGTGCAAAGCAGCATGCCACTGCGCCTGGCGGCCAACGGGAACATCGCCGCGTGGCAGGAGGCCAGCATTGGCGCCCAGTCCAACGGCCTGCAGCTGGCCGAAGTCCGCGCCGCCATTGGCGATGTGGTCAAGCGTGGCCAGGTGCTGGCAGTCTTTGACGCCGAGAGCGTGCAGGCCGACGTGGCCCAGGTGCGCGCCCTGGTCGCAGAAGCCCAGGCGCAGGCTGCGGAAGCCACCGCCAACGCCGACCGGGCCCGCGCCCTGCAGCCCACCGGCGTCCTCAGTGGCCAGCAGACCAACCAGCTGCTGACCGCAGAACTCACCGCCAAGGCACGCCTGGAGAGTGCCAAAGCCACCCTGGCGGTGCAGCAGCTGCGCCTCAAACACACCCAGGTGCTTGCACCGGACAACGGCATCATCTCTGCCCGCAACGCCACCGTGGGCGCAGTGGTGGGCGCAGGGACCGAACTGTTCCGGCTGATCCGCCAGGGGCGCCTGGAATGGCGTGCCGAAGTGACCGCCACCGAACTGGGCCGCGTCAGCCCCGGTGGCAAGGTAAGCCTGACCACCGCCAGCGGCGCCACCGTGCAGGGCAAGGTGCGCATGGTCGGCCCCACGGTGGACCCGCAGACGCGCAACGCGCTGGTCTATGTGGACCTGGAGTCTAGCGCCAACGGTGCCGCACGCGCGGGCATGTTCGCGCGGGGCGAATTTGAACTGGGCAGCACCGGCGCACTGACGGTACCGCAGCAGGCGGTGGTGGTGCGTGACGGCTTTACCTATGTCTTCAAGGTGGGCGCGGACAACCGCGTGGCGCAGCAAAAGGTGGACACCGGTCGGCGCATTGGCGACCAGGTGGAAATTCTGCAGGGCCTCACCGCAGAAGCCACCATCGCAGTGGCGGGTGCGGGCTTCCTCAACGACGGCGACACGGTGCGCATAGGCACCGCGCCGGTGGCTTCAGTGCCAAATCCGGCCCCAGCCCCCGTGAAATCAGCGCAACCTGCTACCAAATAAGGAGCAGATGCCATGAATGTATCGGCCTGGTCGATCCGGAACCCCATTGCCGCCCTGATGCTGTTCGTGATGCTCACGTTCGCGGGGCTACTGTCGTTCAATGCCATGAAGGTGCAGCAGTTTCCAGACCTGGACCTGCCCACCATCACGGTGGTGGCGTCCCTGCCCGGCGCTGCACCGGCCCAACTGGAAACCGAGGTGGCCCGCAAGCTGGAGAACTCCATTGCCACACTGCAGGGCCTCAAGCACATCTACACCAAGGTGCAGGATGGCGGCGTCACCATCACGGCCGAATTCCGGCTCGAAAAACCCGGACAGGAAGCGGTGGACGATGTGCGCTCGGCCGTGGCCCAGGTGCGTGCGGACCTGCCGGCCGACCTGCGCGACCCGGTGGTCAGCAAACTCAATCTGGCGGGCAGCCCGGTGCTGGCGTTTACCGTGGGCTCCAGCCAGCTTGACGACGAGGCGCTGAGCTGGTTCGTGGACAACACCATCGCCAAGCGGCTGCTGTCGGTGCGCGGCGTGGGTGCTATCAACCGCGTGGGCGGCGCCGACCGCCAGGTGCAGGTGGCACTGGACCCGATGCGGCTGCAGGCGCTGGGCGCCACCGCTGCGGACATCTCGCGCCAGCTCAAGCTGGTGCAGCAGGACACTGCCGGCGGACGCACCGATCTGGGCGGCAGCGAACAACCCGTGCGCACGCTGGGCAAGGTGGCCTCGGCCCGGGAACTGGAAGCACTGGAACTCTCCCTGCCCGACGGTCGGCGCATCCGCCTCGACCAGGTGGCCACCATCCGCGACACCATCGCCGAGCCCCGCTCGGCGGCATTGCTCAACGGCAAGCCGGTGGTGGGCTTTGAAGTGGCCCGCAGCAAGGGCGCGAGTGAAGTGGAAGTCGGTGCCGCAGTGCAAAAGGCCCTGGCCGAACTGCGCATCCAGCACCCCGAGATTGAAATCACCGAAGCGTTTGACTTTGTGTCGCCGGTGCAGGAGGAGTACGAAGGTTCCATGAACCTGCTGTACGAAGGTGCCGTGCTGGCGGTGCTGGTGGTGTGGCTGTTTCTGCGCGACTGGCGTGCCACTTTTGTGTCTGCCGTGGCGCTGCCACTGTCGGCCATCCCGGCCTTCATCGGCATGCACTACCTCGGGTTCAGCGTCAACGTGATCACGCTGCTGGCGCTCTCGCTGGTCATCGGCATTCTGGTGGACGATGCGATTGTGGAGGTGGAGAACATCGTGCGCCACCTGCGCATGGGCAAGACACCCTACCAGGCCGCCATGGAAGCCGCTGACGAAATCGGCCTGGCCGTGATTGCCACCACCTTCACGCTGATTGCCGTGTTCCTGCCGACCGCGTTCATGAGCGGCATTCCGGGCAAGTTCTTCAAGCAGTTTGGCTGGACGGCGGCGCTGGCGGTGGCGGCCTCGCTGCTGGTGGCGCGGATGCTCACGCCCATGATGGCGGCCTACATCCTCAAGCCCATCGTCACACCGCACCAGGACCCACGCTGGATGACGCTGTACATGCGCTGGGCCACCTGGTGCGTGCGGCACCGGTGGATCACGATGCTGGCGGCTGGCGCCTTCTTCGTGGGCTCGCTGATGCTGATACCGCTGCTGCCCAAGGGTTTCATTCCGCCCGACGACAACTCGCAAACCCAGGTCTACCTGGAGCTGCCGCCAGGGGCCACACTGGCCCAGACCCGCGCTACTGCCGAAGCCGCCCGCGTGGCCATCACCGCGGTACCGCACGTCAAGAGCGTTTACACCACCATTGGCGGCGGGTTGGCCGGCAGTGATCCGTTCACCCCCAAAGGTGCGGCCGAAACGCGCAAGGCCACACTGACCATCCTGCTCGACCCGCGGGGCACCCGCCCGCTCAAGCAGGGCATTGAACACCAGATCCGCACCGCACTGGAGCCGCTGCCCGGCGCGCGCAGCAAGGTGGGGCTGGGGGCTTCCGGCGAAAAATACATCCTGGTGCTGACCGGCGAGGATGCCAATGCCCTGAATGCCGCGGCGCGCGCCGTGGAAAAAGACCTGCGCACCATTGAGGGTCTGGGCAACATCGCATCCACCGCCAGCCTGGTACGCCCAGAGATTGCGGTGCGCCCCGACGTGGCCCGCGCAGCGGACCTGGGCGTGACCAGCACCGCCATTGGCGAGACCCTGCGCATTGCCACCCAGGGCGACTACGACGCTGCCCTGCCCAAGCTCAACCTCAGCCAGCGCCAGATTCCCATCGTGGTCCAGCTCGACGCCGCGGCCCGCACCGATCTGGATCTGTTGGGGCGCCTGATGGTGCCCGGTGTCAAGGGGCCGGTGATGCTCAGCCAGGTCGCCACACTAGAGGTGGCCGGCGGCCCGGCCGTGATTGACCGCTACGACCGCTCGCGCAACATCAATTTCGAAATCGAACTCTCGGGCATGCCGCTCGGTGATGTGGCGGCTGCCGTACAGCAGTTGCCGGCCATCCAGAACCTGCCGCCCGGCGTCAAGGTGGTGGAAGTGGGCGATGCCGAGATCATGGGCGAGCTGTTTGCCAGCTTCGGGCTGGCCATGCTCACTGGCGTGCTGTGCATCTACATCGTGCTGGTGCTGCTGTTCAAGAGCTTCCTGCATCCGGTGACGATTCTGGCCGCCCTGCCGCTCTCGCTGGGCGGCGCATTCGTCGGCCTGCTGCTGGCCGACAAGAGTTTTTCCATGCCGTCGCTGATCGGCCTGATCATGCTGATGGGCGTGGCCACCAAGAACTCGATCCTGCTGGTGGAATACGCCATCCTGGCCCGCCGGGAACACGGCATGTCACGCTGGGACGCGCTGCTGGACGCCTGCCACAAGCGCGCCCGCCCGATCATCATGACCACGCTGGCCATGGGCGCGGGCATGCTGCCGATTGCGGTGGGCCTGGGCGCAGCCGATACGAGTTTTCGCGCACCGATGGCGATTGCGGTGATCGGTGGCCTGATCACCTCGACCTTCCTGAGCCTGCTGGTGATACCTGCCGTGTTTACCTACGTGGACGATGTGGCGCAGTGGTTTGGCAGGATTGTCCGACGCCGGCAATAGCGTTGGGAACCACATCCCTATGACTGGAAACCACAGTACAGTGAGTACATGACTGAACACACGCAACTGGAACAACGCACCACGGAACTGGAAATCAAGCTCAGCTTTCAGGAAGACCTGCTGGACAAGCTCGACCAGGTCATCATCCGCCAGCAGGAGCAGATTGACGCCCTGACCCGCGAAGTGATTGCATTGCGCCAGCAAAGCCCGCAGTCTGGCGATGCCCCCATCCGCAACCTGCGCGACGATCTGCCGCCGCACTACTGATATTCCGGCCGTACAGACGCTACACTTTTTATAGCTGCTTGCGCACTATCGACGGGGGCTACAACCCAAAAATACCTTATTTCTGCACGCCAACCACCTCGTTGGCAGTACGAAAAGCCTCCACCGAGGCGGGCACACCGCAGTAGATGGCCGCATGCAGCAGCACTTCCTGCAGTTCCTCGACCGTCGCGCCGTTGTTCAGTGCGCCGCGCACGTGGCCCTTGAGTTCGTTCTGCTTGCCCAAAGCGGTCAACATGGCCACGGTGATCAGGCTGCGAGTCTTCAGGTCGAGCCCCGGGCGCTGCCAGGTGTCGCCCCAGGCCGCACGGTTGATATGGTCCTGAATCGGCTGGGTGAAGGCCGTGGTGTTCGCTACGGCCGCCGCCACAAAGTCCTCGCCCATCACCTGCTTGCGCGTGGCAAGCCCCTTGTCGTATGCAGTGTTCATCGTTCTGTTCCTCAGCCGGATGTCAAAGAGCAGAAGGATAATGGTTTCAAAGACAAAAGGAGAACATTGCCATGGTCCGCTACCCCGTCCCCGATCTCAACAGCCTGCCCGAAGACATCCGCGCCAAAATTTTGGAAGTGCAGGAAAAGTCCGGTTTCATTCCCAACGTGTTCCTGGCATTCGGCCGCCGCCCTGCCGAGTGGCGTGCGTTCTTTGCCTACCACGATGCGCTGATGCTGCGCGAGGAATCCAACCTGACCAAGGGCGACCGCGAGATGATCGTCACCACCACCAGCGCAGCCAATCACTGCCTGTACTGCGTGGTAGCCCACGGCGCCATCCTGCGCATCTACGAGAAGAAACCACTGGTGGCGGACCAGGTGGCCGTGAACTACCGCAAGGCCGACATCACCCCGCGCCAGCGCGCCATGCTCGACTTCGCCATGAAGGTCTGCAAGAACAGCGACCAGGTCGAAGACGCCGACTTCAAAACGCTGCATGCCCATGGCTTCAATGACGAAGACATCTGGGACATCGCGGCCATCACCGCGTTCTTCGGCCTGTCCAACCGCATGGCCAATGTCACCGGCATGCTGCCCAACCCCGAGTTCTACACGCTCGGCCGCACGCCGCGCCAGAAATAACCAGGCCGAATCCATGCGCGCCTGCCGAAACTTTGGCTGGGCCGCCCTGGCGGCGGTTTGCCTGTGGCTGGCCGGGTGTGCACACCCATCGGCGGTTCCGGGTTCTGACGCATCTGCGCAACCCGAGGGCGCCAGTGGCCAGGTTGCCAAGCCCGGCTGGGCCACCCGCACCTACGCCGTGGCCGCAGCCAACCCGCTGGGGACCGAGGCCGGCCAGCAGATCCTGCAGGCGGGTGGCAGCGCGGTGGACGCCGCGATTGCAGTGCAAATGGTGCTCACCCTGGTCGAGCCCCAATCCAGCGGCATTGGCGGCGGCGCCTTCCTGCTGCACTTTGACGGGCACCAGGTGCAGGCCTATGACGGGCGCGAAACTGCGCCGGCCGGTGCCACACCAGGACTGTTTCTGGATGCCAGTGGGCGGCCGATGCCGTTCGCCGATGCGGTGGTCGGTGGCCGTTCGGTCGGCGTGCCAGGCACGGTGCGCATGCTGGCGCTGGCCCACCAGCGGCACGGCAAGCTGCCCTGGGCGGACCTGTTCCAGCCTGCCGTGGCACTGGCCACGCAGGGCTTCCGGGTGAGCCCGCGCATGGCCACCCTGCTGGCCGCCGATCCGCACCTGGCCAAAGACCCGGTGGCAGCGGCCTACTTCTTCGACACCGATGGCAAGCCCTGGCCCGCCGGGCACCTGCTGCGCAACCCGGAGCTGGCCGCCGTGCTGCAGCGCTTGGCCCGCGAAGGACCAGACGCACTCATGCGGGGGGATATCGCCCAGGCCATGGTGGACAAGGTGCACCAGCATCCCACCAATCCGGGCACGCTCTCGCTGCAAGACCTGCAGGCCTACACGCCCAAGGTGCGCGAACCGCTGTGCTTTGATTACGCGGCTGCCGCACCCGCCAGGGCGTATCGCATCTGCGGCATGCCGCCGCCCAGCTCGGGTGCGCTGGCCGTGGGCCAGATTCTGGGCCTGCTGCAAAGTACCGACGCCCAGCGATTGCCGCTGGCGCAGGGCCTGCCCACCGCCGACTGGCTGCACCTCTACACCGAAGCTGCGCGCCTGGCGTTTGCCGACCGGGCCCAGTACGTGGCCGACCCCGACTTTGTGCAGGCGCCAGCCGGTTCCTGGGGCAGCCTGCTGGAGCCAGCCTACCTGGCGGCCCGCGCCAAGCGCATGGACGGTGGCCCTTTGGGCAAGCGCATGAAGGTGGCTCCTGCGGGCACACCAGGCAAAGTGCCCGTGGCCTACGCCCCGATGCCGGACCAGCCCGAGTACGGCACGTCACATATCTCCATCGTCGACCGCTGGGGCCAGGCCCTGGCCATGACCACCACCATCGAAGACGGCTGGGGCGCCCGGCTGATGGTCAACCGCGGCCTCGGGCTGCGCGGCGGCTTTTTACTCAACAACGAACTCACCGACTTCAGCTTCACCCCTGCCGATGCGGATGGCAGACCGGTGGCCAACCGGGTCGAGCCCGGCAAGCGGCCGCGCTCGTCGATGGCGCCCACGCTGGTGTTGGACCAAACCAGCGGCCAGTTGGTCATGAGTACGGGCAGCCCGGGCGGTGCCTTCATCATCCATTTCACGGCCAAGGCGCTGTACGGCATGCTGAACTGGGGGCTGGATGCGCAGCAGGCCATCAACCTGCCCAACTTCGGCACACTCGGTGGTCCGGTGCTGCTGGAAGAAAATCGCTTTCCACCGGACACCAACCAGGCCCTGCGCGAGCGCGACCACCCGGTTACCGAACTGCCCCTGCCCAGCGGCGTGCAGGCGATACAGCGCACGCCGGCCGGCTACTTTGGTGGCGCAGATCCTCGACGCGAGGGCGTAGTGCTGGGCGATTAGAGGTCAATTTGGCCTCCAGCCCCCGTATCTCTTGGGAGCGCAGCTACTTAATTGATAGCAAACCAAGCCAGCTCACCACCAGGGATAGAACCCTGGCATGTCGGTGGACGTCCGGCTCGTGAATTGCGCAGGCCGTTTCTCCAGAAACGCACGCACGCCCTCCTTGCCATCGTTCACGCTGGTGTAGAACATGGCCAGCGAATCCACTTTGTGCGCTTCCAGCGGATGCGGCTGCGCCGCGTTGCGGTACATCATCTGGCGCGTCAGGGCGATGCCCACGGGGGAGCGCCCGTCTGTCATGCGGTGGGCCAGTTTGTGTGCCTCGGCCAGCAGCTGGTCGTGCGGCACGATGGCCTTGATCAGCCGCCCCTGCAGGGCTTCCTCGGGTGTCAGGATGTCGGCGCAATAGGCCCACTCCAGTGCCTGCGAAATGCCTACGATGCGTGGCAGGAACCAGCTCGAACAGGCTTCGGGCACGATCCCGATGCGGCCGAACACAAAGCCGATGCGCGCCTTGTCAGACGCCAGCCGGACGTCCATGGGCAAGGTCATGGTGGCGCCAATACCCACCGCGGCGCCGTTGATGGCGCCAATGACGGGCTTGGTGCAGTCGTACACCGCCAGCGAAATCAGGCCGCCGGTATCGCGCATGCCCTGCAGCACTTCCGGGTCGTCCAGCCGCTCCTGCATGTCCTGCAGGGTCGGTTGCAGGTCTTCGTTCAAACCGAACACATTGCCGGGCCGGCTCAGGTCCATGCCCGCGCAGAAGGCCTTGCCGGCGCCGGTCACCACAATCGCGCGCACCGCGTCATTCGCGCTGGCCGAGCGGTAGACATCGACCAGTTCGTGCGCCATCTCCACGGTAAAGGCGTTCATCTGCTCGGGCCGGTTCAGCGTCAGGGTCAGGATGCCGTCGTCAATCTGGGTGGTCAGGGTGGTGTAGGTCATGGCGCGGGTCACATCAGTGAAGTTGGGATGCGCCCTAGTTTAGGTTCCTACAATCACCCCATGGCCATCCCCCAATCGTTTATCCAGGAACTGCTCGCCCGCACCGACGTGGTCGAGATCGTGGGACGCTATGTGCAGCTCAAGAAGGGCGGCGCCAATTTCATGGGGCTGTGCCCGTTCCACGGGGAGAAGTCGCCCTCGTTCTCGGTCAGCCCGACCAAGCAGTTCTACCACTGCTTTGGCTGCGGCAAAAACGGCAACGCCATCAGTTTCCTGATGGACCACGTCGGCATGACCTTCATTGAAGCCGTCAAGGACCTGGCCCAGCAATATGGCATGGTGGTGCCCGAGGAAGAAGGCTCCCCCCAGGACCGCGCCCGCGCGCAGGAGCAACGGGAAAAGCAGCACACGCTGACCAGCGTGCTGGAGAAGGCATCGGACGCCTACCGCCGGCACCTCAAGGATTCGCCACGCGCCATTGCCTATTTCAAGGGCCGCGGCCTGTCGGGCGAAGTGGCCAAACAGTTTGGCCTGGGCTATGCCCCGGAAGGGTGGCGCAGCCTGGCCAGCGTGTTTCCGCAGTACGACGACCCGCTGCTGGTGGAAAGCGGCCTGGTGATCCTGCATGAAGCGGAGAACGGCGAAGACGAAAAGCGCTACGACCGCTTCCGTGACCGGGTCATGTTTCCCATCCGCAACATCAAGGGCGAGTGCATCGGCTTTGGTGGCCGGGTGCTGGGGGACGACAAGCCCAAATACCTGAACTCGCCGGAAACGCCCGTGTTCAGCAAGGGCCGCGAACTCTATGGCCTGTTTGAAGCACGCAACGCCCTGCGCGAACAGGGCTATGTGCTGGTCACCGAAGGCTATATGGACGTGGTGGCGCTGGCGCAACTGGGGTTTCCCAACGCGGTGGCCACGCTGGGGACCGCCTGCACCGCCGACCACGTGCACAAGCTGTTCCGCTTTACCGACTCCGTGGTGTTCAGCTTCGACGGCGACTCCGCCGGACGCCGGGCGGCGCGCAAAGCGCTGGACGCCGCCCTGCTCTACGCTACCGATGTACGCAGCATCAAGTTTTTGTTTCTGCCTGCCGAACACGACCCCGACAGCTTCATCCGGGCGAACGGCAAAGAGGCCTTTGCCGACTATGTGAAACAGGCCACACCACTGAGCCGTTTCCTGATCGAGGCCGCGCGCGAAGACTGCGATTTGCAGACGGCCGAAGGCCGCGCGCACATGGCCAGCAATGCCAAGCCGCTGTGGAGCTTGCTGCCAGAAGGAACCCTCAAACTCCAGTTGCTGGGCGAAATCGCTGCGCAGGTGCAGTTGCCAAGCCAGGAACTGGGTGCCTTGTGGTCGGCGACCAGTAACACGCCCCATACCAGAGCCCCATCCTCGGCGCGGCAGTCCAGCGATTGGCAACCGGACGACCACGACGAACGCAGCCCCACCGCCACCCCATGGGGCCACCCACTGGATGGTGAAAGCACCAATACCTCGAAAAGCAAGGGCAAATGGGAAGGCAAAGGGGGGGACTGGAAAGGCAAAGGCAAGTGGGATCGCGACCGCCCTGTGCGCCCGCCTTTGCGCGGCCCGCTGGCCAGTCGGGCCGACCATGCCACCCGCATCCTGCTGGGCCACAGCGCGCTGTGGGAGGCGCTGACGCATGAAGACCACCAGCTGCTGTGCGAGCTACCCGCCCCCCACGGCCCGCTGATGGCCTGGCTGGAGGCCCAACTACACGAACACGGTCCCCTGCCATGGGGCGCGCTCAAGGAAGCCCTGGTGGACCATGCCGATGCAGCGCATGCCTTGCGCCTGATGGCCGATACCCCTATGCCGCCCGAAACGGCCAGTGAATTCACGCACGAGCTGCGCGATCTGCTCAACCGCATGCTGCTGGAGCAGATCGAACAGCAGAAAAACCAGGCCAGCGCGGCGGCCGCCAGCGATCCCGCCGCGTTTCAACGCTACCGGGAATTGAACGAACGCTGGCAGCAACTCAAGCACAGCATTTCCTGAGCCAGCCATGCCATTGGTCACGCTGCAGCTGATTCGCCGACTGGAAAAATCCCAAATCGACGGTATAATCCAAGGTTGATTCGGCAAGAGCGACAGCAGCACCTCCGGGCCAGGCCAACCGTTGACACAGTTCACGACCGGCCACCTTACCGCAAGGACTGCATTCCAAATGATCGCCCTCCCATCTTGCCATCGGGGTTAAGCACCCCACCTTGCCAACTACGCCCGTCGTGCCTGAGACGTAGGTGGTGTCTGTTCTGTCCGTCCGTCTTTTTTTGATTCTGAGGTTCTTGCATGCCCGCTCAAAAATCTGCCAAGCCTGTTCAGTCTGCCGCCAAACCTGCATCCAAGTCCGCGTCCAAGACCGAGAAGAAAGCCCCTGCCGTGCCAGCATCCAAAGCCCCTGTCGCCAAGTCCAAAGCCACCCTGTTGAAGGAAGCTGCTGACGCACTTCTGGCCGCAGACGCCCCTGCCAAAAAGAAACCAGGCCGCCCTGCCAAGGCCGCCTCCACCGAAGCCAGCGCCCCCCCCAAGACAGGCGCCAAGCGTGGACGCAAGCCCAAGGCAGCTGCCGAATCGTCCGGCGATGACATGGACATGTCCGACATCGAGGCCGATCTGGCTGGCGAACCGGTGACGACACCGGGCGAAAAGGTCAAACCGCTGCGCATGAAGATCAGCAAGGCCAAAGAGCGCGCCTTGATGAAGGAATTCGGCCTGGACGAAACCGTCCTGTCCGAAGAAGACATGGCCAAGCGCCGCCTGCGCCTCAAGGCCCTGATCAAGCTGGGCAAGACCCGCGGTTACCTGACCCACGGCGAAATTTCCGACCACCTGCCCGACAAGCTGGTCGATGCGGAAACCCTGGAAGTCGTGATCTCCATGTTGAACGACATGGGCGTGGCGGTGTACGAACAGACCCCTGACGCAGAAACCCTGCTCCTCAACAACAACGGCCCCACCGCCGCGACCGAAGAGGAAGCCGAAGAAGAGGCTGAAGCTGCCCTGTCCACCGTCGACAGCGAATTCGGCCGCACCACCGACCCGGTGCGCATGTACATGCGCGAAATGGGCACAGTGGAGCTGTTGACCCGCGAAGGCGAGATTGAGATCGCCAAGCGCATCGAAGGCGGCCTGATGGCCATGATGGAAGCGATTTCCGCCTCCCCCGCCACCATCGCCGAGATCCTGCGCCTGGGCGAGGAAATCCGCGAAGGCAAGGTCGTTATCACCACCATCGTGGACGGCTTCTCCAACCCCAACGAGGCCGACGACTATGTGGCCGAAGAAGACTTTGACGAGTTCGATGAAGCCGACGATGACGACGGCAAGGGCGGATCCAAGGCGCTGACCAAGAAGCTCGAAGAACTGAAGAAACAGGCGCTGGAGCGCTTTGACAAGCTGCGTGAGCTGTTCGAGAAAGTCCACAAGGTCTACGACAAGGAAGGCTACGGTACGCCCAACTACACCAAGGCACAAAAGGCCCTGAGTGAAGAGCTGATGACCATCCGCTTTACTGCCAAGGCCATCGAGAAGCTGTGCGACATGGTGCGCGCCCAGGTGGACGATGTGCGCAAGAAGGAACGCGAACTGCGTCGCATCATCGTCGACAAGTGCGGCTACCCACAGGAGAGCTTCATTGCCGACTTCAGCGGCCGCGACAAGAACGGCAACAAGGTGGCCAGCCAGCTGCTCAACCTGAAGTGGATCGAGAAGCAGGCCGCATCCGGCAAGCCCTGGGCTGCGGTGATGGGCCGCAACATTCCGCCGGTGCAGGATCTGCAGCAAAAGCTGTCCGATCTGCAGGCCCGCGTGGTGGTGCCGCTGGACCAGTTGAAAGACATCAACAAGCGCATGAACGAAGGCGAATCGTCTTCACGTGCGGCCAAGAAAGAGATGATCGAGGCCAACCTGCGCCTGGTGATCTCGATTGCCAAGAAGTACACCAACCGCGGCCTGCAGTTCCTGGACCTGATCCAGGAAGGCAACATCGGCTTGATGAAGGCGGTCGACAAGTTCGAATACCGCCGCGGCTACAAGTTCTCGACGTATGCGACCTGGTGGATCCGCCAGGCCATCACCCGCTCCATCGCCGACCAGGCACGCACCATCCGTATTCCGGTGCACATGATCGAAACCATCAACAAGATGAACCGGATCAGCCGTCAGCACCTGCAGGAGTTCGGTTTCGAGCCCGATGCATCGGTGCTGGCCGAAAAGATGGAAATTCCGGAAGACAAGATCCGCAAGATCATGAAGATCGCCAAAGAGCCGATCTCCATGGAAACACCGATCGGCGACGATGACGACAGCCACCTGGGCGACTTCATCGAAGACAGCGCCAACACCGCGCCCATGGAAGCCGCGATGCAGGCCGGCCTGCGCGATGTGGTCAAGGACATCCTGGACAGCCTCACCCCGCGCGAAGCCAAGGTGCTACGCATGCGTTTCGGTATCGAGATGACCTCCGACCACACGCTGGAAGAGGTGGGCAAGCAGTTTGACGTGACCCGCGAGCGTATCCGCCAGATCGAAGCCAAGGCGCTGCGCAAGCTCAAGCACCCCAGCCGCTCGGACAAGCTGCGCAGCTTCACCGACACGCTGTAAGCTCAGCGCGCAAAAAATCAAGGCGCGTGGTACCTGCTCCGGCAGGCACCACGCGCCTTTTTGTTATTCAGCGAATCAGATGCGCGACTTGGTCGCCCGGTCCCGCACAAACCTGAACGCAAACTGCAGCCCTTCTTCCAGCGACAGTTCAATGGCATGGCGCTCCTGCTCGGTCAGGTAGAACATCATGTCCACGTCATGTCGCACGTACCGGGCGGGCAAACGGTTCAAGGCGACACAGGCAACGTCCGCCAGCATGTCGCTGGTGAATTCGGGGTAGGAATGACTGCGCCGCGCCACCTCCTCGAACACGAGTCGCTCGTAATAGTTGTGAACCTGCTCAAAATTGAACTCCATGCATTCCTCCATTGCACACGCACCTGCGCGCGGCGATTGCGGCTACACCTTAGCATCAGGCCGTTCCACTGACAAGTGGGAGCACCAAGTGCCCATGATGGGCGAAATTGTCCCCCAATTTGTGCATCGGCGACACACTGACCCCCACACCAGCCCCATTTGTAAGCTTGTGCAAGCTATGAAACTTGTAGCATTGCGAAAACTGCGATATAGTTTCCGTCCATTGATCGTGCCGCCAGCCTGTCCGGCCGATCCCGAATTGAGGAGAGGTAAATTAATGAGCTCTAAAGAAACCGCCGCCATTGGTCAACTGCTGGGTTTGCTGGAATCCCGCTATGCCATGCGCGTGCTGTGGGCCCTGCGTGACGGACATGCACAGACGTTTCGTCTTCTGCAGGACAGCGTAGGCGGCATCACCCCGAACACACTGAACACCCGTATCAAAGAGCTGCGCGAAGCAGGATTGCTGACGCACGGGAGTGACGGCTATTGCGTGACGACGGCCGGTGCAGACCTGCTCAAACGCCTGGGCGACTTGCAGGCCTTTGCGACCAAGTGGTCCGCCAGCCAGGCCAAGAAAGTCAAATAGGCACTTTCATCGGGATTCACATCCCGAAACCACCCGCAAGACAGGCACAGCCTGTCTTTTTTTTGCCTGCGGCATAATTACGTGTTTTGGGTCAACAGCCCCCGCAGTACGGGCACGATCCGCTACAACATTCATAGCAAAAGGACATTCCATGCAAACCACCGCAAGCGGCCTCCAGTACCTCGACACCGTGGAAGGCACAGGCCCCGTAGCCACCAAGGGTCAGCAAGTCACGGTGCACTACACCGGATGGCTCTACAACGACGGCGCCCAGGGTGCCAAGTTCGACTCCAGCAAGGACCGCAACGATCCCTTTGTGTTCAATCTGGGGGCCGGCATGGTGATCCGTGGCTGGGACGAAGGTGTGGCAGGCATGAAGGTCGGTGGAGCCCGTACGCTCATTATTCCTGCCGCCTTGGGATACGGCGCGCGCGGTGCGGGTGGTGTCATTCCCCCCAACGCCACGCTGAAGTTCGACGTTGAGCTGCTGGGTGTAGCGGGCTGATCTTTCACCGCTGCTACCAGGCCCAGCCCCACAACGGTGTGGGCCTTGAATTTGTTGCCAGCGGCCCCAGATGGAGGCCAGCAACTGAAACCCCGGGTACATCCGAATGTCTGACAACCAATCCAATCCACAAACACCTGCTGGCAACGCCGGCTTTCAGAGCACCGAAGACATGGTCGCCGCCATGGCGTCACACGAAGCAGACGCATTGCCCAAAGTCCAGGCCGAACTCGCTGCACTGCAAGCCAAGAGTGCCGAACTCGCAGATCAGTACCTGCGCGCCAAAGCGGAAGCAGAAAACGCCCGCCGCCGTGCCGAAGACGAAATTTCCAAGGCCCGAAAATTCGCCGTGGAAGCTTTTGCCGAGAGCCTGCTCCCCGTGGCGGACAGCCTGGAAGCCGGTCTGATCATCAAGGATGCCACTGCCGAACAAATTCGCGAGGGCGCACAGGCCACATTGCGCCAGTTGCTTGCCGCACTGGAGCGCAACAAGGTCCTGGCCATCAACCCGTCGGCAGGCACCAAATTTGACCCACATCAACACCAGGCCATCAGCGTTGTACCGTCGGAGCAGGAAGCCAACACCGTCGTGAGCGTTCTGCAAAAAGGCTATTCGATTGCCGACCGGGTACTGCGTCCGGCACTGGTGACCGTCTCGGCCCCCAAATAAAGCAAGAAAGGTTGCGCCACTCCGGTCAACCTGGTTTTCTGCATCCGGGCCCTTGAAATAGCCCTATGGGCCCACAAGTTATCCACATCCAAGTTTTTTCAGAATATCAGGAGTAAATCATGGGAAGAATCATCGGCATTGACCTCGGCACCACCAACAGCTGTGTCGCCATCATGGAGGGCAATACGCCCAAGGTTATCGAGAACGCAGAAGGTGCGCGCACTACGCCGTCCATCATTGCGTACCAGGAAGACGGTGAGGTGCTGGTCGGCGCGTCTGCCAAGCGCCAGTCGGTGACCAACCCCAAGAACACGCTGTACGCAGTCAAGCGCCTGATCGGCCGCAAGTTTTCCGAAAAGGAAGTGCAGAAGGACATCGACCTGATGCCCTACAAGATTGCCGCTGCCGACAACGGCGATGCCTGGGTGGAAGTGCGTGGCAACCGCATGGCCCCCCAACAGGTCAGTGCCGACATTCTGCGCAAGATGAAGAAAACGGCCGAAGATTACCTCGGCGAAGAAGTGACCGAAGCCGTGATCACGGTGCCGGCCTACTTCAACGACGCACAGCGCCAGGCGACCAAAGACGCTGGCCGCATCGCCGGTCTGGATGTCAAGCGCATCATCAACGAGCCTACTGCTGCCGCACTGGCCTTTGGCCTGGACAAGAATGAAAAGGGCGACCGCAAGATCGCCGTGTATGACCTCGGCGGTGGTACGTTTGACGTATCCATCATCGAAATCGCCGACGTCGATGGCGAGAAGCAATTCGAAGTGCTGTCCACCAACGGCGACACCTTTCTGGGTGGTGAAGACTTCGACCAGCGCATCATCGACTTCATCATTGCCGAGTTCAAGAAAGAGCAAGGCGTGGACCTGGGCAAGGACGTGCTGGCCCTGCAACGCCTGAAAGAAGCTGCTGAGAAGGCCAAGATCGAGTTGTCCAGCAGCGCCCAAACCGACATCAACCTGCCCTACGTGACAGCCGATGCATCCGGCCCCAAGCACCTGAACATCAAGCTGACCCGCGCCAAGCTGGAAAGCCTGGTCGAAGAGTTGATCGAGCGCACCATTGCCCCGATCCGCACCGCACTGAAGGACGCTGGCGTTTCCGCCTCCGACATCCATGACGTGATCCTGGTGGGTGGCATGACCCGCATGCCCAAGGTGCAGGAAAAGGTCAAGGAACTGTTCGGCAAGGAGCCCCGCAAGGACGTGAACCCCGACGAGGCTGTGGCCGTGGGTGCTGCCATCCAGGGTCAGGTGCTCGGTGGCGAGCGCAAGGACGTGCTGCTGCTGGACGTGACACCCTTGTCTCTGGGTATTGAAACCCTGGGCGGCGTCATGACCAAGATGATCACCAAGAACACGACCATCCCGACCAAGTTCGCGCAGACCTTCTCGACTGCTGACGATAACCAGCCGGCGGTGACGATCAAGGTGTTCCAGGGTGAGCGCGAGATTGCGGCGGCCAACAAGATGCTGGGCGAGTTCAACCTCGAAGGTATCCCGCCCGCAGCACGTGGCACACCACAAATCGAAGTGTCCTTTGACATCGACGCGAACGGCATTCTGCACGTAGGCGCCAAAGACAAGGGCACTGGCAAGGAAAACAAGATCACCATCAAGGCCAACTCGGGTCTGTCCGAAGCCGAAATCCAGCAAATGGTCAAGGACGCAGAACTCAATGCCGCCGACGACAAGAAAAAACTGGAACTGGTGCAGGCCCGCAATGAAACCGATGCCAACGTGCACAGCGTCAAGAAGAGCCTGACCGAGTACGGTGACAAGCTGGAAGCCGGCGAAAAGGAAAAAATCGAAGCCGCCATCAAGGAAGTGGAAGATGCGCTCAAGAGCGATGACAAGGTCAGCATCGAAGAAAAAAATGCGGCCCTGATGACTGCCAGCCAGAAACTGGGCGAAAAAATGTACGCCGACATGCAGGCCAAGCAGGCTGCTGAAGGCGGGACTGCCGAAGCTGCAGACGGTGATCACCAGCACGCACAGTCGTCCAAGCCACAGGATGACAATGTGGTGGACGCGGAAGTCAAGGAAGTCAAAAAAGGCTGATAGCCCCGGGCGACACACGCCCCTGGCGCCGCGTTGAACACCCTGGTGGCTCAACGCGGCTTTTGTGTTGTTGAAGTGTTGTAAACGGGCGCAGAGAAGACATGGCCAAACGAGACTATTACGAAATCCTGGGCGTTGCAAAAAACGCGTCCGAGGAAGACATCAAAAAGGCGTATCGCAAGCTGGCGATGAAGCACCACCCTGACCGCAATCAGGGCGATGCGTCCAAAGCTGCCGAAGAGAAGTTCAAAGAGGCCAAAGAGGCCTATGAGATGCTGTCGGATGCCCAGAAGCGTGCCGCCTATGACCAGTATGGGCACGCCGGGGTGGACCCCAACCGCGGTGCGGGTGGTGCTGAAGGCTACGGTGGATTTGCCGAAGCCTTTGGCGATATTTTTGGTGACATGTTTGGCCAGCAGCGCGGACGCGCAGGCGGTGGCCGCCAGGTCTACCGCGGCAGCGACCTCAGCTATGCGATGGAAATCACGCTGGAAGAGGCAGCCCGCGGCAAGGACGCGCAAATCCGCATCCCGAGCTGGGATAACTGCGATACCTGCAAAGGCACGGGTGCGAAGCCTGGTACCCAGGTCAAGACCTGCAGCATCTGCAGTGGATCAGGCTCGGTGCAGATGCGCCAAGGCTTCTTTAGCGTACAGCAAACCTGCCCAACCTGTCGTGGCACGGGCAAGGTGATCCCCGAGCCTTGCGCTGCGTGCAGCGGACAGGGCAAGATCAAGCGCCAGAAGACGCTGGAAGTCAAGATCCCCGCCGGTATCGACGGCGGCATGCGCATCCGCAGCGCGGGCAACGGTGAGCCGGGAACCAACGGTGGCCCGCCGGGCGACCTGTACATCGAGATCCGGCTGCGCAAGCACGACATCTTCGAGCGTGACGGTGATGACATCCATTGCTCGGTGCCCATCAGCATGGTGACCGCAGCACTGGGCGGTGAGATCGATGTCCCCACCTTGTCTGGCAAGGCCGCCATCGACATCCCGGAAGGCACCCAGACCGGCAAGCAATTCCGTCTGCGCGGCAAGGGCATCAAGGGCGTGCGCGCCAGCTACCCCGGCGACCTGTATTGCCACATCACGGTGGAAACGCCGGTCAAGCTCAGCGAGCACCAGCGACGCCTGCTGAAGGAGCTTGACGAGTCGTTCAAGAAGGGCGGCAGCAAGCATTCGCCGTCTGGTGACACCTGGACCGACCGTTTGAAAAGCTTTTTTAGCTGATGCGCGTCAATAAATACTGACGCATTTTGTCCAAGGCATGCCGCCCGGTCTATAAACGACCCGGCGGCATGTTTTTTTGTGCGGGAGTCAAGCATGGGTGTGAGCATCACTTTCCTGGGCGGAGCGGATACGGTCACCGGGTCGAAATATCTGGTACGCCACGAGGGGCACAGCCTGCTGGTCGACTGTGGCCTGTTCCAGGGCTTCAAACAATTGCGGTTGCGCAACTGGACACCGATGCCCATTGCTCCCAACGAGGTCAACGCCGTCGTGCTGACCCATGCGCACCTGGACCACAGTGGCTTCCTTCCGCTGCTGGCCAAGGAGGGGTTTGCAGGGCATGTGTACACCTCGCCGGGCACACAGGACCTGTGCCGCATCCTGTTGCCCGACAGCGGGCACATTCAGGAAGAAGATGCCGCATTCGCCAACCGCCATGGCTTTTCCAAACACTCCCCCGCCCTGCCCCTGTACACCCGCCAGGATGCGCTCGACTGTCTGCCACTGATCAAGAAAGTGGCCCTGGGAACGACCTTCCAGCCGATCAAGGGCTGGCGTGTGACACTCACTTCGGCAGGCCACATCCTGGGTGCATCCAGCGTGCTGCTGGAAGTCGCGGGACGGCGCATTCTGTTCTCCGGGGACCTGGGGCGTCCCGATGACACCCTGATGAATCCGCCGGATAGGGCCCCGGCAGCCGATACCGTACTGATCGAATCCACCTATGGCGACCGAAGCCATCCGACAGAGAATCTGCTGGCTGAACTGGCACCCGCACTGCAACGACTGGCCAAACGCGGCGGCGTGGCAGTGGTGCCGGTATTTGCCGTCGGCCGGGCGCAGGCGCTGCTCCACGCCATTGCACAACTGAAAGACCGTGGTGACATTCCACGCGCACTGCACGTGTTCCTGGACAGCCCCATGGCGGTACACACCACCCACCTGTTTGAACACCACCTGGGGGAACACCGGCTGACACCCCATGAGGCACGTGCACTGACCCACAGCGCAACCATGATCAACAGCACGGATGAATCACGCGCACTGGCTTCGCGCCACGGTCCCATGGTGATCCTGTCAGCCAGCGGCATGGCCACCGGTGGACGCGTCCTTCACCATCTGGCCCACCACGCAGGCAACCACCGCAACATGATCATCCTGACCGGCTTCCAGGCCCCTGGAACCCGTGGTGCCACCCTGGCCAGCGGCGCACGGAGTGTGCGCATCCATGGTCAGGACGTTGCGGTGAACGCCGAAGTGGTGCAACTGCAATCGGCCTCCGCCCATGCGGATGGCGGACAACTGCTGGAGTGGCTGCGCACCATGGCCACTGTGCCCGACCAGGTGTATGTCGTCCATGGGGAATTGCAGGCATCTGACACCCTGCGTTCACGCATCCAGCATGAGCTGGGTTGGCGCGCCATGGTCCCCGAACACGGTTCGACCTGGCCCTGCTGACCCTCCGCCAAAAATCCTTGACTCGTCGCAGCGCGACAGCAATGGCAACTGCCTAACAACTTGTTACCAAAAAATGCGCCCTTCAGGCAGGATTTACCGACCGTCGGGCGCACCGGTCTGGAATTGCCGGATAGGTCATGCGATCATCGCGGTCCCCGTACCCTGATATCCCGAACAGCACACCATGCGTGTCATGCCCGTCGCTTCCGTCCCATCCACCACGCCCGAACAGCGTGCGAAGGCACTGCGGCTGGTGCGCACCCTCATGGGCAAGACACTGGGCTACTTCGAGGATCGGGAAGACGCGCAGATCAACCAGATCCGGGCTCGCCTATTCGAGTTGGCTGATAGCAAACTGCCCCTGTTGCAGTCCCAGAATCTGCGCACCGCCGCCATGCTGCTGGACCGGCAGGCCGTGAAATTCAAGCGCCTGTACCGCGACGCCATCCAGCAATGCCTCCAGGAAGAAATTCAGGGCATCTGGCCCGAGATGAAACAGCAGGGTAGCCAATCCTTCGAACACCCTGCCAGCCATGCCCTCAACGGCATGACCTTGAGTTTGATCGATGTGGACGAAGTCCATCGCATCCTGCTGCTCGACCAGCTGGCAGAAAAGTTCAATACCCGCTATGAACCGGTACTCACCCCGCTGACCCACAGGCTGTGTGCCCTGCTGGGACAGGAAACACCTTCGCTGTCGAGCAACCCATTCCGCCCTGGTGTGTTGCTGCTGGCTTTTCAGCGGGCCTGGGAAAAAGGAGCGTTCGATCCGGCGACCACCGAGCACCTGATCCAGTCGCTCGATCCAGCGCACACCATGGATCTGGCACCGCTGTACACCGAACTGAATTCCACCCTGGCGCAAGCCGGGATCCAGGCACACACCGTACACCGCATCCGCAAATCCGTCTCGTCCTCGTATGCTCCGTTGACCGGATCGGCACCGCTGGGCGAAGCGAATAGCAGCGGGCATGGCCCCCTGCATTCCCAGCCAGCGCCACTGACTGGCAATGCGGATCTGTCGCCCGATCTTCCCAGAAGTGCCTGGGGGGCACTGGCACCTGCAGGCCAGCATATTGCGACCCAGGTCAAGGCCTTCCTGCATCGGCTGGGCGTTGGCGCAGCTTCGGACTCGCAGGTCGTGCAAAGCCATGCCGCGGCCCAGCAAACACCCGACCCAGCACTGCTGAACTACCTGGGAGAAATGCAGGCCGGCTCAGAAGCGCAGTCCTCGCGTTTCGCTTTTTTGCAACCACAGAACGCGGAGCACGGCCACCACAATGTGCTGCGCCAGATTCGGGACCAGGAAGAGATTCGCCAGGCACCGGAACTGGACCGCACCACGGTCGACGCACTGGCCGAGGTTTTCGACTACGTGTTTGCCGACCAGGCCATCCCGATGCAGATGAAAGTGGTCATTGGGCGCCTGCAGATTCCCGTACTGCGCGCAGCCATGATCGACCGCGACTTTTTCCTGCGCACCGACCACCCTGCCCGCCAGCTTGTGGACACGCTGGCGTCCTCGTCGGTCACCTGGACGCCGGACAAGGGCGAGCAGGACCCGCTGTATATGCGGATCGAGCAGACAGTCCAGCGCGTCCTGACGGAGTTCGAGGACGACCTCACGCTGTTCAGCATCCTGCTGGCAGAGTTCACCGAGTTCCTCTTCGAGAGTGAACAGCAGGTCCAGTTGGAGATCACCCCGGTGGTCACGCAGGAAAGTGACAAGGAAGCACTGGACGCGGCGCTGGCGCAGGCCGACGAGGCCGTGCATGCGCGCATCAGCGCCCTGCCAGACACCCTGCCGCTGGCGCCATTTCTCACCCCGTTTCTGACCACGCAGTGGCGCGAGGTCCTGGCCAGGGCGTGGATACAGGAAGCGCAAGAACCTGGCCGCTGGGAGTCCGCGCTGCGGACGATGGACCGGCTGATCTGGAGTACCCAGCCCAAGACCACGACCGAAGACCGCCGGGATCTGGTGGCACTTCTTCCCGAACTGGTGCGTACGCTCAATGCAGAGCTCGACGCGATCGAATGGAGCGGCGAACCCCGTGCCACCTTCACACGCCGGTTGATCAGCACCCACATGCTGGCCATCCGTATGAAAGCGCAGCCACCCGAGGACACCCAGAATGCGGCACTCGAAGCGCGCGCCGGGCAGGAGGCATTACAGGCGCTCGACCAGCGCCGGTCCACGCAACTGAGCGCGCACAACCTGTCAGAGATGGACGAGTTCGATGCCAGTGCCCAATTGCTGACACGCGGCGTATGGTTCGAAGCCAGCCTGAACGGAGCAGCGGCCTACCGCTGCCGTTTGAGCTGGGTCAGCCCCATGCGCACGCGTTTCTTGTTCACCAACCGGGACGGCTTCGACGCATTCGTGCGGAACGAAAATGAAGTGGCCGCCATGCTGCGCCAGGGCCAGCTCACGCAGCTGGAGCAGGCCCCCATTGTGGGCCGCGCGCTGGACCACCTGATGGCCGCCAACGACGCCGAACTGACGCTGGCTGCCTGAGTTGCCTCAGGCGTAGTTGCGGGCCAGCAACTGTGCCCTGGCGTCTGCATATTCACGCTTGAGCTGCGCCACATAGTCGGCGGTGGACTGCACCTTGGTGATGGCGCCAATGCCTTGACCACAACCCCAGATATCTTTCCAGGCCTTGGCCGAAGCACCACCAAAATTCATCTTGCTGGGATCGCTCTCGGGCAAATTGGCCGGGTCCAGACCGGCGTTCCGGATGCTGGGTGCGAGGTAGTTGCCATGCACGCCGGTGAACAGGTTGCTGTAAACAATTTCATCGGAGTCGTTGTCCACGATGGCCAGCTTGTAGGCATCGCTGGCACGTGCTTCTTCGGTGGCGATGAAGGCCGAACCCATGTAGGCAAAGTCCGCTCCCATGGCCTGCGCTGCCAGGATGGCCGAACCGGTGGAAATGGAGCCACTGAGTGCCAGCGGGCCATCGAACCACTGGCGCAGTTCCTGCACCAGGGCAAACGGGCTCTTCACGCCCGCGTGGCCACCCGCACCGGCCGACACCGCGATCAGGCCATCGGCGCCCTTTTCGATTGCCTTGTGGGCGTGCTTGTTGTTGATGACATCGTGCAACACCACGCCGCCGTAGCTGTGTGCGGCGGCATTGATCTCTTCACGGGCGCCCAGCGAGGTGATGATGATTGGCACCTTGTACTTGACGCACATGGCCATGTCGTGTTCCAGCCGGTCATTGCTCTTGTGCACGATCTGGTTGATGGCAAACGGCGCTGCTGGCTTGTCAGGATGGGCTTTGTTGTAAGCCGCCAGTGCCTCGGTAATTTCAATCAGCCACTCTTCGAGCTGCTCGGCCGGACGCGCATTGAGCGCTGGCATGGAACCCACCACCCCGGCAATGCACTGGGCGATAACCAGCTTGGGGTTGCTGATGATGAACAGGGGCGAGCCGATCACGGGAAAAGGCAAGCGGTCCAGCGGCGCGGGAAGTTTGGACATGGTGTCTCCTCAATGGGGATTTATAGAAAAAAAGGGCTGTAGCCCCCGCATCTATTGCGCGGGTAGCTACAAATTCAATAGCAAATTAAGGCTGAAGTAATCAGAACGCATCCAGCGGCATGGCGGTCACGCTGTCCGCACCGTCGACGATGCTGTCTCGCATACCAGGCACCTTGCTCAGGATGTGGTCCGCATAGAAGCGGGCCGTGGTGATCTTGGCCTGCATGAAGGTAGCGTCGGTCCCGGCCGCCAGTTGTTCCTGGGCTACCAGCAGTGCGCGCGCCAGCTGCCAGCCCGCCATCAGGTTGCCAGCCAGCATCAGGTAGGGCACGCTGCCGGCAAACACGGCGTTCGGGCTGGCCTTGGTATTGCCGGCCACAAAGTCGACGACGTCGATAAACGCCAGGCGTGCAGCCTTCAGGCGCTTGGCCATGGCCAGCGCATCGGCGGTGCCGCTCTGGATGAGCGCTGCCTCGGTGGTCTCGATCTGTCCGGCAATGCCCTTCGCGGTCTGGCCGCCATCCCGCGAGGTCTTGCGACCGACCAGGTCGTTGGCCTGGATGGCGGTGGTGCCTTCGTAAATGGTCAGGATCTTCGCGTCGCGGTAGTACTGGGCCACACCGGTTTCTTCGATGAAGCCCATGCCGCCGTGCACCTGCACTGCCAGCGAGGTCACTTCCAGGCTCATCTCGGTGCTGTAGCCCTTGATCAGCGGCACCATGAATTCATAGAAGGCCTGGTTGGGCTTGCGCACTTCGGCATCGGGGTGGTGGTGGGCTGCATCGTAGGCAGAAGCCGCGACACTGGCCAACGCACGGCAACCTTCCACGTAGGCACGCATGGTCATCAGCATGCGGCGCACGTCAGGGTGGTGAATGATGGCGCCAGCAGTCGACAGCGAACCATCCACCGGGCGGCTCTGGACGCGCTCGCGCGAGAAGGTTACGGCCTTCTGGTACGCACGCTCTGCAATCGCAATGCCCTGCACACCCACGCCGTAGCGTGCGGCGTTCATCATGATGAACATGTACTCGAGGCCACGGTTTTCCTGACCCACCAGGTAGCCGATGGCGCCGCCATGGTCACCGTACTGCAACACCGCCGTCGGCGACGCCTTGATGCCCATCTTGTGCTCGATGCTCACACAATGCACGTCATTGCGCGCACCCAGCGAGCCGTCCTTGTTGACCATGAATTTGGGCACCACGAACAGGCTGATGCCCTTGACACCTTCAGGTGCACCGCTCACGCGGGCCAGCACGAGGTGGACGATGTTCTCGGCCATGTCGTGCTCACCCCAGGTGATGAAGATCTTGGTACCAAAGACCTTGTAGGTGCCATCGGGCTGGGGCTCAGCACGGGTGCGCACCGCCGCCAGATCACTGCCAGCCTGGGGTTCGGTCAGGTTCATGGTGCCGGTCCACTTGCCCGCCACCAGGTTTTCCAGGTAGGTGGCCTTGAGTTCGTCCGAACCGGCTGTCAGCAGGGCTTCGATAGCGCCGTCGCTCAGCAGCGGGCACAGCGCAAAGCTCATGTTGGCAGAGTTCTGCATTTCACCGCAGGCTGCGCCAATCGTTTTGGGCAGGCCCTGGCCACCAAAGTCCGCCGGGTGTTGCAGTCCCTGCCAGCCACCGTCCACGAACTGTTTGAAGGCTTCCTTGAAACCGGGGGTGGCGGTGACCACACCGTTATGCCAGCTTGACGGGTATTTGTCGCCTTCCCAGTTCAGGGGCGACAGCACGCCTTCATTGAATTTCGCCGCCTCTTCCAGCACGGCCTGCGCCGTGTCCAGGCCGGCATCTTCGAAACCGGGAATCTGGGCAATCTGCGCAATGTTGGCCAGATGCTCGATGTTGAACAGCATGTCTTTGACGGGGGCGACGTAACTCATGAAGAACTCCGAATGGGGAAATAAAAAAAGGGCATCGCACGCGATGCCCTTATTCGTTTGGCGATTACAGCGCCGCGACCAGCTCTGGCACGGCCACAAACAGATCGGCCTCCAGACCGTAATCGGCCACGGAGAAGATCGGGGCTTCCGGGTCCTTGTTGATCGCAACGATCACCTTGGAGTCCTTCATGCCGGCCAGGTGCTGGATCGCACCGCTGATGCCGCACGCCACATACAGCTGGGGCGCCACGATCTTGCCGGTCTGGCCCACCTGCCAATCGTTGGGCGCATAGCCTGCGTCCACAGCGGCACGGGAAGCACCCATGGCGGCACCCAGCTTGTCGGCCAGGGGCGTCATGACTTCCATGAACTTTTCGTTGGAACCCAGTGCACGTCCGCCAGACACGATGATCTTGGCAGCAGTGAGTTCTGGGCGGTCGTTCTTGGCGATCTCGGAGCCCAGATAGGCCACGCCAGCGTTGGCGGCCAAGGCTGCCTGGGTTTCAACGGCAGCGCTGCCGCCAGAAGCTGCAGCAGGATCAAAGCCGGTAGTACGCACGGTCAGCACCTTGGTGGCATCGGCAGTTTGCACGGTGGCAATTGCGTTACCAGCATAGATGGGGCGCTCGAAGGTGTCGGCGCTCACCACCTTGGTGATATCGGAGATCTGGCCCACGTCGAGCTTGGCAGCCACGCGCGGAGCCACGTTCTTGCCCGATGCGGTGGCAGGAAAAACGATGTGGCTGTAGTTTGCAGCAATCGCCAGAATCTGGGCAGTCACGTTTTCTGCTAAGCCATGGGCCAGATGCTCGCCATCGGCGTGGATGACTTTGGCAACGCCAGCGATCTGGGCAGCAGCCGCAGCAGCTGCGCCGGCATTGTGGCCAGCCACCAGCACGTGCACATCACCGCCACACTGGGCAGCTGCGGTCACGGTATTGAGGGTTGCGCCTTTGATGGACGCGTTGTCGTGTTCGGCAATAACAAGAGCGGTCATGTTGATGGTTCCTTGTTCTTCTTAGATGACTTTGGCGTCGTTCTTGAGCTTGGACACCAGCGTGGCCACGTCCGGCACCTTGATACCGGCGCTGCGCTTGGCGGGCTCGGCAACCTTGAGGGTCTTGATACGGGGAGCAACGTCCACGCCCAGGTCCGCAGGGGTCACGGTGTCAAGCTGCTTCTTCTTGGCCTTCATGATGTTGGGCAAGGTCACGTAGCGGGGCTCGTTCAGGCGCAGGTCGGTCGTGACGATGGCGGGCAGAGTTACGGACAGGGTTTCCAGACCACCATCCACCTCACGGGTGACTGTGGCTTTGCCGTCAGCCACTTCAATCTTGCTGGCGAAAGTCGCTTGGGGCAGGTCTGCCAGGGCAGCCAGCATCTGGCCGGTCTGGTTGCAGTCGTCATCGATAGCCTGTTTGCCCAGGATGATGAGGCCGGGTTGTTCCTTGTCCACCAGGGCCTTGAGCAGCTTGGCCACAGCCAGGGGCTGCAACTCTTCGTCGGTCTGCACCAGAATGCCGCGGTCTGCACCGATGGCCATGGCGGTACGCAGGGTTTCCTGGCACTGGGCCACGCCGCAGGAAACGGCGATCACTTCAGTGACCACGCCCTTTTCCTTCAGACGCACGGCTTCTTCCACCGCGATTTCGTCAAAGGGGTTCATGCTCATCTTGACGTTGGCGATGTCTACACCCGTACCGTCCGACTTGACTCGGACCTTGACGTTGTAGTCCACCACACGTTTTACGGGGACCAGGACTTTCATTGCTGCGACTCCAGATAGTTATAAACAGGGAAATCCACTTGACGTGCACGTCAACTGTTCGATTCTATGCGGACCGGCCTTTCCATTCGGAAAAATGGCGCAAAGATGAAATAGTACGATCGTGCTTTTTTGGATTATAGCCCAGCGCCACCCCGATTCTGGAGTGCCGTGTCTAATGCGCGTCAGCCTGCTTCTCAGCAGCCCCCCCGCTGCGTCGCAATGGCCAAATCCATAGGGTTTTCCCGGCAGGGTTACTCCTATGGGCGATCCCGTCAAAGCTGAGACACTGAGGTACCAAACACTGGTTTGACTGCGCTGATTCCATGGAAAACTTTACCGAAAGGTGGCATGACATGATGACTCGAATTCGTTCTGCATTGTGCACATTGGTGCCCGTCCTTGCCACGTTGGCACTCGCTTCTGGTGCTGTCGCCAGCACCTTGAACCAAAACGTCTCCTGGACAATTGACCGGACAGGAACAACCGCAAAATACCGCGTAGTTGCCTATGGTGATTCCATCTACGCTGGCTACAACGGCTCCACGATCAATGCCGCTAAGTTCGCTGCACCGACCGTCAAGGCCGAATACCTGTCTGCACTTTGGAACGCAGATATTGAAAGCGTGCGGCGCACCAAATCTGGCGCAGTGGCCTCGGATATTTACAACAACAAGATCGTCGCAGAACGCTCTTATATGCAGGCAACGAGCACCCGGGCGGTGACGTTTGAGATGTGTGGCAATGATGGCCTTCAAGCACGTACGGCCTTCAAAAAACAAACCGGCACCTGCAACTACAGCGGCATGGACACTGCGGTCAGCAGTTGCAAGACCTATGTTGCTGCTGCAATGGACTACATCAATGCCAATGCCTATGCAGGCGTTAAAGTCAAAGTCATATCCAATTTGCATTACCCGGGCTATGCAGCCGACAACGTGCAAAGCACCTGCAAGGATGCGACCACCGGCGCCACCGTCAATTTGCGTAACAAGTTTCTTCCCAAAATCGCGACCATGAATTACTGGATGTGTGAATACGCGCGGCAGAAAGGCTTCAAATGCGCGGATAACTTTGCCCAGTACATGGCGGCAGATTACGACAGCAACGGCGATGGACAAGTGGACTCGGAGGCGTTGCGTTATGTTGCCGGCGAAAGCGAGTCGAACTATCTGACGCGCATCACCAGCACACTGCAGGCAACCTTGCGTGACTCCAATACACACTTCGTGTCCGCCAGCAGCAGCTACGACTACATTCAATCTGATGACACCCATCCTACTTACACCGGTGGCACGGTCACAGCGGGTCTACTGGGCGGCACCACAGGATCGGGTGCACCGCGCTACACCACGTTCACAGGTGGAAAGAACCCCATCTGGAACCAATACGGTCATGAACGCATGGGTTGGGCGGTCTCAACGTACAACCCAGCGACCCCGTGATGGATTAGGCCCAACAGCTCTTGGTTACACGACGCCAGCGCAAGGCCCCGCCACCGGAAGCCGCAAATGGGGCACCTGCCTGGACCCCCAATTGGGGTTTCCTTCTTGTTGCTGCGGTGATTTCTGGAGGAGGGCTGGCCTACTTCCTTTTTTCGCCGGAGTTGCCGGCTAAGGTCTCTGCGAATGTGAAATTGCCGCTACCGGCGGCCGTCACCACGCCCCCCCCTGCTGTGTCCGCCTGGCAAATTCAGGAAACGGTTCCCACATGGAAGGAACCGGCCCATGCCAGACCACCAAGCTCAGTGGAGCCCGAGAAAGACAATGACCCGACACCAGACCTGTCCAGCTACGTGGCCCGCGGCGAGAAACCCAAAATGTCGGAGGTGATCAACCGATTGCACCAGGCAGGTGTGTATACCGGGCTTGGCGCGTTTTCGCCTCCCGGAACACGCCCACCCATGGTCGGTTTGGCCGTGCCGGAAGACTTTGTGCTGCCCCCAGGTTATGTTCGCCACCACCAAGCGACTGACGACGGGCAACGCATTGAACCGATTCTGATGTTTGCGCCGGATTTCCAGATGTTCGATGCCCAGCAACGTCCCATGGAAATGCCTGCCAACCGCGTCGTTCCGCCAGAGCTTGCCCCGCCCGGTTTGCCAATCCGCCGCATTGTGATCCCTGCACCCGTTGACGCCGCCAAGCAGGCCCAATGAAGCCGGTGGCCCTAATCAACCGCCCAGCGGGGCGTGTGCTGTCAGCTATTGTCCTTAGCGGTATTTTGTCGGGGATATACGTGCGTGGAGGTGGCGCATGGGTGCTCGGCTTTGTCATGGTCGTGCCCTGGCTCAGGGTCCTGGATACACGAGAGACGCTCGCCAGCAGCCTTCTCAATGCCTCCCTCATGTCCGTGGCGTTCACGGCCGCCGCTTTTTCCTGGTTTGGTATGGCGATCGGGAATTACACCCAACTTGGCGCAGTAACCGGGCTGTCCGTTCTGCTGGTGGCAGCGCCACTCTTTCAGCCGCAGTTCCTGGCGTTTGCATTGGTACGCTACCTGGTCGGACTGCGGCATGGACCCGTTGTGCGTGCGCTGGCAGCAGCCGCAGCCTGGGTAGGTATGGAGTGGATTGCGCCCAAAATTCTGGGCGACTCATTGGGCTATGGGCTCTACCCTTCACCGGTCCTGCGCCAAGTCGCTGACCTTGGGGGGGCTGCTGGGCTGACCGTCCTGTTGCTGCTTGCGAACGAAGGGATTGCTTTCGCACTTGCGCGCCGGCCGGAAGGACTGCGCAGAATGTTGAAGCCTCTGGCGCTTGCGGGAATGGTGCCCGCATTGATGGCAGGCTATGGTTATCTGGTGCTTTCTGCAAGCCCAGCGCCCACGGGCAACACACTGCGGATGGGGTTGATCCAATCCGATTTAGTGGACTACGAACAGCGACGGCAGGAAGTAGGCGCCCATGCCGTTGTGCGGGAAGTGCTGGATACGCATTTTGCGATGAGCTATGACGCGGTCGTTCGTCATCGTGCGGATGCCGTCCTGTGGTCAGAGACCGCTTATCCCACAACGTTTACCCACCCCAAAAGTGAAGCTGGCGCAGAATTCGACGGCGAGATACAGAGCATGGTCAACGCTGCCGGTGTGCCATTTGTTTTTGGAACCTATGATCGCGACGCCGCCGGAGAATACAACGCGGCCGCGGTTGTCACCCCGGTCACAGGCCTGATGGGCTTCTACCGAAAGACACGTCTTTTCCCCCTCACTGAGTATGTGCCAGGCTGGCTGGACGGGCCAACGCTGCGGAGCTGGCTGCCGTGGACTGGCGCATGGCTGCCGGGAGATGGCGCACGTGTTTTTCCATTGCGACTCCGTGACGGCCGCGAAATCCCCGTACTGCCATCCATCTGTCTGGACGACGTGGACCCAGGACTGGCGATTGCGGGCGCGCGACTGGGGGCGCAGGCCATTCTGACCATGTCAAACGATTCCTGGTTCACCCACTATCCACAGGGAGCTGAGTTGCACCACACGGTGGCAGCCTTCCGCAGTATCGAAACACGCCTGCCGCAGTTCCGGGTCACATCCAACGGCTACAGCGCCGTGATTGACGCCACGGGCAGGGTGGTTGCCGGGTCGCAGATGGGCGAGCGCACGCTGGTGGTCGGTGAGTTGCCCGTCCCGGTACCACCACGCACTTTGATGGTGGCCTGGGGGGATTGGGTGGGGCTCGCAGGCTGCCTGCTCCTCGCGTGGCTGACACTCCTGGCGGCATCGTCCCGGTGGCGCAAGCGCCGGGGAAATGCCGGACCGACACCGGCCGTTGCAACGCCCTTCCCGACCGACGCCTTCGTTCTCCCAGCCACGGCACGCGTGGTGACAGGCATGTTGCGCGGTTTTGCGCGCGCCAGTCTCTTGTGGATGGGTGCGGCCATGCTGCTCAGCGATTCCCTGCGCGGGAATTCACTGGCCCAAATCCGGCTCTTCGCCGGCTGTTTCCTCGCGCCGGAAGCGGCGGCCTGGTGCGTGCTATTTGCTTTTTCCGCCAGGGTGTCCGTAGAAAACGGCATGCTGGTTCTCATGCGGGGCAAGCAGCGGCTTGAAGTTGCACTGCGGGACATTGCCGCTATCGAACTATGGCGACTGCCCATTCCCGGGCCTGGAGTATCACTGCGACTGACTTCCGGGAACCGATGGCATTACGGCCTGGCGCTGGCGCACCCTATCCAGCTGGCCCAAGCGCTGTCTGCTAGCGGAGCGGCACCCGTGCAGGAAGCCAAAGCGACCATTTCGGCGCTCTATGCGCAGGCACGTGACGCCATGGTGCGAGGGCGCTTCGACAGCCCATGGATGAAATTCGTGGTGTTCCCCATGCTGTTGGCACTTCCCGCTTTTCATCTGCACCAGAACATAGCCTATGGGGGAGGTTTCGGCGAGTACTACACCTTTGGCCTGAAAGCGTATCTCGTCACCCTTGCACTCTGGTGGGCGGCATGGACCATTGGCGTCGTACTGAGTGCTGCGGCACTGCGCGCGGTGATCGAAACTGGAACGCTGCTGTCACTGCTAGTGCGGCCCGCCCAGACGGTCGACGTTCGTCAGATGCTGGAACACGTTGGCCTGGCCTTGCTGTACCTCGGACTTCCGGGCTGGCTGCTGCTGCACGCGGGCTGGTAAATGCACGGATGCATGCATCCACCGCGCAGCACTGGCAGCCTCGCGGGATCAGCGTTGGTGCACTACCCTCTGCGGGTACGGGATATCAATGCCATGCTCGCGTAGCGCGGTCAGAATGGCCCGGTTGATGTCCGAGCGCAGGTTCAGTTGCCCCCTTTCCGGGTCCGCCACCCAGTAGCCCACCGTGAACTCCAGCCCATCGGCGCCAAACGCCGACAGGTGTGCAGCCGGTTCCGGTTCAACCAGCACGCGCGACTGGGCGCGCGCGGCTTCCACCAGCAGGCGCGACACCAACTCCACGTCCGAGTCGTAACCCACGGTCACCACCGTCGTCTGGTTCACTTTGGAATCGACCAGCGAGAGGTTTTCCACCCGGTTGGTGATGAGCATTTCATTGGGAACGATGGACTCCCTGCCCGCCTGGGAGCGCACCACGGTATAGCGCGCGTTGATCTGGGTGATCACCCCTTCAAAGTTATCGACCCGCACGGTGTCCCCAATGCGCATGCTGCGCTCGGCGAGGATCACGAAGCCACTCACATAGTTGGCCGCCAGTTTCTGCAGGCCAAAGCCGATACCCACACCCACCGCGCCACCCAGAACCGACAGCGCCGTCAGGTCGATGCCCACGGCCGACAGGGCCAGGATCAGTCCGACAAACATCAGCAGCGCGCGCGTCGCATTGCTCACCGCCTTGCGCAAGGACAACTCCCCGCCCGTAGCCGACTTGAGCAGGCGCGTCTCGATCGCCGACGAAATCCACAGCGTGAAGATCAGCACTGCCCCCGCGGTCAGCAAGCCCTCAATCATGTTGCGCACCGACAGCGTGGTTCCGCCCACCTTCCAGGTGATCAGGTCCAGCTCATTGAGCACCACCGGCAGCAGGCCGCTGACCCACAGCACCATGGCCAGCCACGCGATCCAGGAAATGGTGTGCTCCAGCAGCCGCACCCACCCCGCCTGTGCAAACGCCGCCTGCAATACCTTCACTCCGACACGAATCACCACCAGCGACACCAGCACCGGAATGGCCACCTTGAACACCGCCACGCCCATGTACCGGTCCAGCACCGCCAGCGCCGCGTAGCCCAGACACAGCAGCACCAGCGGGAACAGCACGCCATCCACCTTCCTGCGGCCAAACCAGATCGAACGCGGGTCTTCCGAGGCCACTGCGCGGCGCAGCCCGGCCACGACACCCCATGCCAGGGCCACGCACAGGGCCAGCACTGCCAGCTCGATCAATACTGTGGGCTGGGTGAAGGCGGCAATCCAGCCTTCGAAGTCGTCAATGGGTTTGGGTGCGGGCACCCTCAGGTTCGTCGCCATCACAGATCTGCCAGTACGCGCACATGCGCCTCTACACTGCGGGCCAGTGCATCCAGGTTGTAGCCGCCTTCCAGACACGACACGATGCGTCCCTGCGCATGGGTTTTGGCCACGGCCTTGAGGTGCTGGGTGATCCAGGCGTAGTCCGCCTCGACCAGGCCCATCTGGCCCAGATCGTCCTCACGGTGGGCATCAAAGCCCGCGCTGATGAAAATCATCTCGGGCTTGTAGGCTTCCAGCCGGGGCAACCAGTGCGCCAGGATCAGGTCGCGCACCACATCCCCCTTGGTGTAGGCCGGAACCGGCAGATTCACCAGATTGCTGGCGTTGGAGCGCGCGCCTCCGTCGGGATAAAACGGGTGCTGGAAAAAACTCAACATCAGGATGCGCTGGTCCCCCGCCACAATGTCTTCGGTGCCATTGCCGTGGTGCACATCGAAATCCACGATGGCCACGCGCTTGAGACCATGCCGCTCCAGGGCATAACGGGCCGCCACCGCCACGTTGTTGAAAAAACAGAAACCCATGGCCTTATCGCGGCAGGCATGGTGCCCTGGCGGACGGATGGCGCAAAACGCGTTCTCCATGTCCCCGGCCATCACCGCATCGGTGGCCGCAATGGCAGCACCAGCCGCGCGCAGCGCTGCGTCCCAGGTGTGCACATTGATGGAGGTATCCGGGTCCACCTGCGCATGGGTCGGACCGCCGGCTTCGATTTCTTCGCGCAGGCCGTCGGTCAAGCCACGCAGGGACGCCACATGCATGCGCCCGTGGGCCAGTTCCAGATCGGTGATAGGGGCCTGCGGCGCCTCGCGGCAATCGAGGGCATCGCGCACTCCGCTGGCCAGTAGACGGTCCTCAATCGCGCTCAGACGCTCCGGGCACTCGGGATGCCCCTGTCCCATCTCGTGTTTGTGGCAGTCGGGGTGGTAAAAGTATCCGGTCTTGTTCACCAAAGCACTCATGGTTCAAATTTTTCGGGTAACGTCCTGCCATGGATGCACAACAGACACTCAAGGCAATTCGCGATCAGCTTAACACGGTGATTGTGGGCAAACCGGATCAGGTGCAGGACTGCGTAGCCTGCCTGCTCGCCGGCGGCCACCTGCTGATCGACGACGTTCCGGGGGTAGGCAAGACCACGCTGGCCCACGCACTGGCCCGCACCTTCGGCCTGCAGTTCTCGCGGGTGCAGTTCACCTCGGACCTGATGCCCAGCGACCTCTCCGGTGTCTCCGTCTACGAGCGCGGCAAGGAAGCTTTTGTCTTTCACCCGGGCCCCATCTTTGCCCAGGTGTTGCTGGCCGACGAAATCAACCGCGCCAGCCCCAAGACGCAAAGCGCCCTGCTTGAAGCCATGGAGGAAAAGCAGGTCACGGTCGAAGGCGAAACACGTGCACTGCCCGAGCCATTCTTCGTCATCGCCACCCAGAACCCGATGGACCAGATCGGCACCTACGCGCTGCCCGAGTCGCAGCTGGACCGATTCCTGATGCGCATCTCGCTGGGCTACCCGGACCGCGCGGCCGAGCGCGAACTGCTGCAGGGCAACGACCGGCGGACCCTGCTCGACACCCTGCCCAGCCTGCTGGATGCCGGCGCACTGCGGGCCTTGCAGCAGCAGGTGCTGGCAGTCCACGCGGCAGGACCGCTGCTGGACTATGTGCAGGACCTGATTGCCGCTACGCGGGGAGGCCAGTGGTTTCTCCAGGGGCTGAGCCCACGGGCTGGCATTGCCGTCCTGCGCGCAGCCAAGGCACTGGCATTCTTAAGCGGTCGTGATTACGTGGCGCCCGACGATGTGCAGGCCATCCTGCCCCAGACCATTGCACACCGGCTCATTCCCGTGGGTGATGCTGGCCGTGGCGCCGAGGAGCAGGTTCGGGCCATGCTGGCCGCCGTACCGCTACCGTAAATATGGCTCCCCCCCGAAGCGCCGTTGGCGCCTCCCCCTCCAGGGGGCGCACCCAGTGGCCTGGCGAAGCCAGTTCCACGGTTGCCCACACATGGAATCCCATATCGCGGGTACAACGTCGGCTTCAGATCTGGTTTGAGTCGCGTATTGCGCCGCGCGACAGCGTCACCCTCACGCAGCGCAACGTCTACATCGTGCCCACGTCCGCTGGCTGGATGCTGGCGCTGACCCTGCTGGTGCTGCTGGTTGCCAGCATCAACTACCAGCTCAACCTGGGCTATGTACTGACCTTCCTGCTGACTGGCAGCGCGGTGGTTGGCATGCACATCTGCCATGGCACCCTGCGCGGTCTTACTATGCATTTGATAGCGCCTGACGCCCAGTTCGCGGGGGCTGGGGTGCCAATTTCTATCAATCTTTCGAGCGAACGCAAGTCCGTGCGCCATGGCATCGGCATGGCGTTGTGGGGCACCGACCACTGGAGCTGGACCGATGTGCCCGCCCAGGGCAGCACCCGCGTGCATGTCACCTACACCCCCCAACAGCGTGGGCTGCACCGCCTGCCCACGCTGACCGCTGAGACGCGCTTCCCGCTGGGCACCTTCCGCGTGTGGACGGTCTGGCGCCCTGCCGCCCAAGTGTTGGTATATCCCGCACCCGAGGCACACCCGCCGCCCCTGCCTGCGGGCGAGCCACAGGCTGGCGGCGCCGGTAGCGCACAGCGCCACGCCACAGGCGAGTTCGATGGCGTGCGTGCCTACCGCCGCGGGGACCCGCTCAAGGTCGTGGTCTGGAAGAAGCTGGCCAAGGCCGACGAGCTGATCAGCCGCGATGCGCAGCATGTGCAGAAGCTGGAGCTGTGGCTGGACCTGGCCCACACCGGCAGCTTTCCCGGCACCCCGGCCACCCTGGAACACCGGCTCTCCCGCCTGTGTGCCTGGGTTCTGCTGGCCCAGGACCGGGATATCCGCTACGGCCTGCGCCTGCCCGGCTTGGAGATTGCACCCGGCAGTGGCGAAGCCCATAAAAGGTCCTGCTTGCAAGCTCTGGCCTTATTCCAAACGGCATAGACCACCATGTTCAGCCGCCTGCACCACCTGCCCCGCGATGCCCGTGACACGCTGTTCCTGCTGGCGGTTATCGCCTGGATCATTGCGCCGCAAACCGCCCACCTGCCGCTGTGGTGCAGCGCGATGGCTGCGGGCGTTCTGGGCTGGCGCGCAGTGCTGGCGGTGCAGGGCAGCGCACTGCCGACACGCCGCTGGCTCGTGGCCTTGTTGGTGCTGGCGATGGCGGGCACCTACTGGAGCCACCGCACGCTGCTGGGGCGCGACGCCGGCGTCACGTTTGTGGTGGTGCTGCTCACCCTCAAGACGCTGGAGATGCGCGCGCGCCGCGACGCCTTTGTGATCTTCTTCCTGGGCTTCTTCACGCTGCTGTCCAACTTCTTCTTTTCGCAAAGCTTGGCCGTTGCTGCTTCGATGCTGGTCGGGTTGCTGGGCCTGCTGACCGCGCTGGTCAACAGCCACATGCCGGTAGGCCGCCCTCCCCTGCGCCAGGCGGCCAAAACGGCCGGCATGATGGCCCTGCTGGGGGCGCCCATCATGGCGGTGCTGTTCATGCTGTTTCCGCGCATCGCACCGCTGTGGGGTGTGCCGTCCGATGCCATGAGCGGACGCAGCGGCCTGTCGGCCACCATGCAGGTGGGCACGATTGCCAGCCTGGCCCTGGACAGCAGCATTGCCATGCGCATCCGCTTTGAAGGTGCGCCGCCGCGCCAGAGCGATCTGTACTTCCGTGGCCCCGTGTTGTCCACCTTTGACGGGCGCGAGTGGCGGCCGCTGCGCTCGGCCTTTCCACCGCGCTTCCAGCTGCCTGCCAACCTGCAAGTGCAAGGCGACCCGATCCGCTACCAGGTGACCCTGGAGGCCAGCAGCCGGCCCTGGATACTGGCGCTGGATGCCACACCCGCCAAACCCGAGATCTCTGGCTACACGCCCAGCATGCAGCCCGACCTGCAGTGGATGGCCGACCGCCCCATCGCCGACCTGGTGCGCTACCGGGTGGAGAGCTACCCGGCCTTCAGCCACGGCCCGCTGCGCATGGTGCCCGGGCTGGAAGACTACCTGGACCTGCCCGCCGGCAGCAATCCGCGCACCCGCCAGCTCGCCGCCGACATGCGTGCGGACCCACGCCTGACCCGCGCCGATGGTGCCACCCTGGTGGCCGCCGTCCTGGAGCGCCTGCGCACCGGTGGCTACACCTACACGCTGGAGCCGGGCGTGTTTGGCATCCACACCGCCGACGAATTCTGGTTTGACCGCAAAGAAGGTTTCTGTGAACACATCGCGTCGAGCTTTGTGCTGCTGATGCGCGCGTTGGGCGTGCCTGCGCGCATCGTGACCGGATACCAGGGGGGCGAAGTCAATTCCGTGGACGGCTACTGGACCGTGCGCCAGAGCGATGCCCATGCCTGGTCCGAGGTGTGGCTGGCAGGCCAGGGCTGGGTGCGCGTGGACCCCACCTCGGCCGTCGCGCCGGGGCGCACCGGCAGCTTCCAGCGGTTGGCCGCACCCACCAATGTATTTGCGCAGGCCCTGGGCACCGTCAGCCCCAGCTTTGCGCTGAACCTACGTGCCATGTGGGACGCGGTCAACAACCGCTGGAACCAATGGGTGCTGAACTATTCCCAGGCCAAACAGTTCGACATGCTGCGCAACCTGGGCTTTGCATCGCCGAGTTGGGAAGACCTCACCTACGTGCTGATTGCCATCGTGGTGTCAGTTAGCCTGCTGGGGGCCGCCTGGACCCTGTGGGAACGCAGCCGCCAGGACCCCTGGCTGCGGCTGCTGCACCGCGCTGCCCGCAAGCTGCAGGACGCCGGCCTGTCCATTCCCGCCAACGCTGCGCCGCGCCAGCTGGCGGCCCTGGTGCAAACCGCCTCCCACGCCGACGCACCGCAGCGCACCGCGATCACCCAATGGCTGTTGCGGCTGGAAGCCTGGCGCTATGCGCCGGCCAACACCGGTGGGCAGGGTGCTGCACATGCTGCAAGGTCCCTCGGTACACTGCAGCGTGAGTTCAGCCAGTTACCCTGGCCGGCCAAGCAGCCCCAATACAACGCGCGCCCTGATTCCCCGTGAAATTCTCCTCCCTTTTAATTGCTACCATTTTTATAGCTTGCTGCGCAATACCCGCGGGGGCTAGCACCCAAAAACACCCAAAATCCCACGCAAAAAAGGTGTCCTACACCAAGGTGCGAAAGGAGCCGGCGCGTACCGGCCCGCTCTACGCCACCCGGCCCGATGCCATGCAACTGGCCGACGACATCGCGCAGAAACGCAACCTGGACCGCGCCTGGGTGCGCGAGGCCGTCGGCCAGTCCCGCTACCTCGCTGGCATCGCCAAAGCCGTCACCCCCCCACCTGTCGGAGTCCCGAAAAACTGGGCGCTGTACCGCAGCCGCTTCATCGAGCCGGTGCGCGTGCGTGCGGGTGTGAAGTTCTGGCAGGCCAACGCCGAGGTGCTGCAGCGCGCGCAGGACGAGACCGGCGTGCCGGCAGAAATCATTGTGGGCATCGTCGGCGTCGAATCCATCTACGGCCAGCAGACCGGCACCTACCGGGTCATGGACGCGCTGACCACGCTGGCCCTGGATTTCCCCCAGACGCATCCACGCGCCAGCGCGCGCTCCGCCTTCTTCCGCGCGGAGCTGGAGGAGTTCCTCGCGCTGACGGCACGCACCCGCACCAACCCGCTGGCGCTCTTGGGCAGCTATGCCGGTGCTATGGGCATGCCGCAGTTCATGCCGTCGAGCTGGGTGAAGTACGCCATCGACTTTGACAGCGATGGCCGTGTGGACCTGTTCAACAGCAGCGCCGATGTCATCGGCTCGGTGGCCAACTACTTCAAGTCCTTCGGCTGGAAGTCGGGCATGCCCACGCACTACGCAGTGCAGTTCGACCCGCAGACCCTGGATATGGCGGCGCTGATGACACCCGACATCCTGCCCACCTTCGTAGCCGAAGCATTCAGTGCCAAGGGGGCCTTGCTGGACGCCCAGGCGCAGCAACATGCCGGCCCGCTGGCCCTGGTGGAACTGCAAAACGGCGACGCACCACCGCAGTACGTGGCCGGCACCGAAAACTTCTACGTCATCACCCGCTACAACTGGAGCAGCTACTACGCGATGGCGGTGATAGAACTTGGTCGCGAGGTGGCCGCAGCCCGCAACAGCGTGGTGGACGTGCAAAAATAGCGCATGGTTACAGCAGCCCCTGCCACCGACGCCACCTCGGCCACGACACTGGACCGGTCGGAAACCAGCGCCACCGCCGAGCTGTACCGCGCGGCTATCGGCAGCATCCATACCGACGATTACCTGCTGGTCTTCGAACGTTTTGAAGCCGCCGACCGTGCCGGCCCCAGCTGGAACTGGGCCGCAGCACTGCTGACGCTAAACTGGATGGCGTTTCGCCGGCTGTGGGGGGCTGCACTGGCGTACCTGGGCCTGCTCGCCACTGCAGGGCTGCTGTTGTTTGGCATTGGGCGTTTGGTGTTCGGTCTGTCTGCCGACGTGCAATGGGCTCTGCTGGCCCTGCTGGTGCTACTGGCGATTGCCGTGCCGGGCGTGTGGGGACATGCACTGCTCTACAAGGCATGTCGGAAGCGTATGGCCAGGGCACTGGCGGCCAACGACACGGTGGAGCAAGCCTGCGCAATGCTGCGCAAAGACGCCACGACACGCCAGCGCCTGATAGGAATGGTTGTGGCCAACCTGGCCCTGGCTGGCACGGCCATCGTCGCGTACCTGAACTTCCCGGACTTCCACGACGGCCCCCTGAACACTGCAAAAATGGGCGAAGCACGTACCAGCGTGCAAGGCCAGGTGGTCATCGAAGCACCCACGCCCCAGCGCGCGGCGTCTGCCCCCCAGAGTCCGGCATCGGCCCCGGACCTCGCGGCATCCGCGCCCGTTGCGGCAGCATCGGCGCCAGCGCCCACTGCATCCGAGCCCGTTCTTCCTGCTTTATCGCCAGCAGTTACCGTAGCGGTGACCGTGGCTCCAGACCCGGCTCCAGTGTCCGAGCCCGTGCGCGCCACACCCAAACCGGAAGAGGCACGCCCCAAACAACCTCCCAAACAACCTCCCAAACAACAGCCCAAGCAGGCAGCCAAGCCAGCCCCGGCGGCCAACGGGCAGTATGTCAACGCAGGGCTGTTTGCCGATGCCGGTAACGCGCGCAGGGTTCAGGACACCCTGACCGCAGCCGGCCTGGCAGCATTCAGCCAGGAAGTCACCGGGCCGCGTGGAACTTTCACCCGCGTGCGGGTGGGTCCATTCAAAACCCGCGAAGAAGCGACGGCCACGGTGCAGAAGATACGCAATCTGGGTCTGGAGGCCCAGCTACTCAACCCGCAATAACGCTCTCGAACATGGGGTGCAGGTTGTCCACCCAGCTATCGAGTTCATCCCGGTTGATGTTGAGAAAGGCCAGGCACTCGTCTCCATGGCGGGTCCATTCCTTTTGCTCACGCACCCCTTCGTGCTGGCCCACCAGGTACTCCGCCACCAGCGCCATGGCCACGAGCGTGCGGGCCTCCTGCGGAACGCTGTCAGCCTTGAGCACGGTGAAGTCGTGGTGCAACCGCACCGCCACCGAGATGATGGGGGGCAGACGCCAGGTTCGGGCCACGATAGCCCCCACCACCGCATGGTCGGTACGGTGCGCAGCGTTTTCGGTTTCGGTGAACGTACGGTCCTGGCGCGCCAGCGCTTCGGCCAGCGTGCCGGAATAGCCCTTGACCCCCTGCAGCATCACCGGAATGCCGACATGGCAGAACAGGCCGCAGGTATGCGCCACATCCGCATCCACGCCATACAGCTGCTGGGCGATGTAGCCCATGGCGATCGCGCGCCGTGTGGAGGTTTCCCAGAAGTGTTCGATCAAGGGCGAGTTGATGCGGATGGCAAAGCGCACCAGAAACGTGGTGAGCAGCTTTTCCGACGCCCGCACCCCCAGCAAACCCAGTGCCTCGGGCACAGAGGTGACAGGCCGCGAACGTGCGTAATACGGGCTGTTGGCGGTACGGATCAACAATGCCGCCATGGCGACGTCCCGCCCGGCGATGTCTGCAATGACCAGCGGGTCCGGGTCGGCCTGGCCCATTTCCGTACGCAGGGCCACCAGCAATTCGGGGCACGGGGGAATGACGATATCGCGCAGGGGGCCAGAGGCCAGTGCCTGGTCGAGCTCGCGGTCTATATCGCTGGCGGAGCTGCTGGAGGTTGCTTTGGTATTCATGCCATTCCGGTTGAATTGGGGCTATGCACCATTATTGACGCGACGGGGCCGGGTGCAGGGGTCACTGCACATCTGCGGCACGTAAAAAATTCTCAAAAGCGGCCAGCGGCATCGGCCGCGCAAACAGATACCCCTGCGCAAAGTTGCATCCGGCATCGGACAGCAACGCACGCTGCTCCTGCGTTTCCACGCCCTCTGCAATGACCTGCAGGCCGAGCTTGTGGGCCATGGCGATGATGGCTTCGGCAATCGCCCGGTCGGTGGTGTCGGTGGTCAGATCCCGCACAAAGGATTTGTCGATCTTGAGGAAGTCGATGTCAAATTTTTTCAGATACGACATGGCCGAATACCCGGTACCAAAATCGTCCAGGCTGACCTGGATTCCGGCGTCGCGGAACAGCAGCAGCTTGCTGGCAACTTCCGGGCGGCTGTCCATCAGCAAGCCCTCGGTAATTTCGATGCACACCAGCCCGGGCGCAAGCCCAATGTCCCGCAGGTAGTCGATCCAGGTTTCCTGCGTACGTCCGGTCACCAGCTGCCGCGGCGATTTGTTCACGGAAATCTGGATGTCGCGGCCAAACTCGACCTGCCACCGCCTGGCCGCACTGGCCGCCTGCTGGAAGACCCAGTCACCTATCGTATGGATCAGGCCCACTTCCTCTGCAATCGGAATGAACCGGTCCGGCGGCACCATGCCCATGGTCGGATGCGTCCAGCGCAACAGCGCCTCTGCCTTGATTACCTGACCACTGGCCAGGTCGATGATGGGCTGGTAATACACCTCCAGCTGGTTGGCTGCCAGAGCACCGCGCAGTTCGTTGGCCACCTCCAGCCGGAACCGCGAACGCTCCTGCAACGCGGGCGTGAAATAGCTGAAGCACGAGCGCCCCTGTTCCTTGGCCGCGTACATCGCCTGGTCGGCGTAGGACACCAGGGTATCAATGTCCCCCGCATCCTCGGGGAACAGGGCAACACCCACGCTAGCCGAAACATAGGCCGCATGGCCCCGCAGCTGGAATGGCTTCACCAGCGCGTCGATGATGTGGGTGGCCACCTGGCCGATACCCGCCGGATCGGTGATCTCCGGCAGGATGACCATGAACTCGTCACCGCCCAGACGCGCCACGCTGTCGGATTCGCGCACGCAGGCTGTGATCCGTTTGGCGGCCTCCACCAGTAGATGGTCGCCCATCTCGTGACCCAGGGTGTCGTTGACTTCCTTGAACCGGTCCAGGTCCACCAGCAACAGGGCACAGCTCAGGCCGCTGCGGCGGCTGCGCTTGATTTCTTCATCGAGCCGGTTGCGGAACATGCGGCGATTGGGCAGACCCGTCAGGGAGTCGTAGTTGGCTTCCTCCCAGATGCGCTGCTCCATCAGCTTGCGCTCGGAAATGTCCAGCATGAGCGTCACCAGACCGCCCACCGAACCGTCGGCCTTGTTGAAGGTGGCCTTGTACAGCATCATGTCGCGCGTCGTGCCATCGATGTGCGGAATCTGCGACTCGTAGATTTCAATACCGGGGTTGTTGATCAGTCGCTGGTCAGCTGTGTGCATCTTTTCGGCCACCTTGCGGTAGGTGATGCTGTGCACCGTGTGCCCCAGAAATTCGTCACGGGATTTGCCCACCATCGCTTCAAACGCCTTGTTGCAGCCCAGGTAACGCCCCTGCTCATCCTTGTAGGAAAGAGGCCCCGGAATGGTGTCGATCAGTTGCTCGACAAACCGCAACTGGTCCTGCAGCTTGCGCTCGGCACGAAAGCGCACACTGATGTCCACCAGCAGTCCGATGATCGCGGGCTTGCCATCGATCTCGGTCGTTGTGCCAAACAGCTCCACCTCAAAACGTGTGCCGTCTTTCTTGAGACCCACAAAATCGTAATGCCCCGTAAGCACGCGCCCACTGAGCCGCTCGGCAATCCCGGCCTGCACGCGCGCCCAGTCCTCGGGGGCCACAAGCGTTCTGGGGCCCACCGTACCGTCGCAAACCTCGGCCTGCGTGTAGCCAAACATCTCGGCAAAGCGCGGATTGACGTACAGATACGTGCCGTCCTGAATGACAAACAGGCCAGGAATATCGTTCCTGGCCAGACCGCGTAACAGGTGACTGGCGTGCCCAAGCACGCGGTCTAAGAACGCGTCGTCGGACATCAGTGGGGGCTGGAATTCATGGTGTGGGCAAATGATACCCCCCATGCATCCGGCACCTGGACCGCAAGGTCACCCCCGTTACGGGGCCATTCAGGCGGCGCCGGTCACCAGGAATTCGCGGCTGATATGGGCACCCAGGTCGTTCACACGATCCAGGAACTGCGTCAGGTAGGCATGCAGACCGGTGGCCAGAATTTCATCGATGCGACCGTACTGCAGTTCCGAGCGCAGCTTGCCCGCCCGTCGCAATGTCTCACTGGCCGGATTGCTGGCCACCAGCGCCAGGTTGTTCACCACCTCATTGAGGCTGGCATGCAGTGAGCGCGGCATGTCGGGGCGCAAGATGAGCAGCTCGGCGACCCGCTCGGGGCGGATCACATCGCGGTAAACCTTACGGTACACCTCGAAGCCAGAGACGCTGCGCAGAATCGCGCTCCAGTGGTAGAAGTCGTACTCCTGGTCCTTCTCCTTGCCGGTACCAAAAAAGTCGCTCTGTACCGCGTGGAATTTCACATCGACCAGACGGGCGGTGTTGTCGGAACGTTCCAGGAAGGTTCCCATACGCATGAAGAACAGGGCTTCATCCATGAGCATGGTGCCCACGGTGACGCCGCGTGAGAGGTGCGAGCGGAACTTTACCCACTCGAAGAACTGCGCCGGGTCCTGCTCGAACTCTCCGCTCTTGATCATGCGTTTGACTTCGAGCCAGGTCTGGTTCTGCGTCTCCCAGACTTCGGTAGTCAGTGTTCCCCGCACGGCGCGGGCGTTTTCACGCGCAGCACCCAGGCAGGACAGGATGGAAGACGGATTGCTCTCGTCCTTCACCATGAAGTCCATCACTTCGCGCGCCTGGATCTCGCCATAACGCTCCTTGTAGGTGAACAGCAGTTCGCTGATGGACAACAGGCCCTGCCAGCCGACTTGGGCGGCGGCCTCGGACTGGGGCAGCAGTGAGGTCTGGTAATTCACGTCCAGCATGCGCGCGGTGTTTTCGGCCCGCTCGGTGTAGCGGGACATCCAGAAGAGGTGGTCAGCGGTTCTTGACAGCATATTTTTCTCTCGATCAAACTTCCAGAATCCAGGTGTCCTTGGTGCCACCGCCCTGCGATGAGTTCACCACCAGTGAGCCGTCTTTCAGGGCCACACGGGTCAATCCGCCGGGCACCATCTGCACCGTCTTGCCAGACAGGACGTAGGGGCGCAAATCAATGTGGCGCGGTGCAATGCCGCTTTCCACAAACGTGGGGCAGCTCGACAAACTCAGCGTAGGCTGGGCAATGTAGCCACTGGGGTTGGCCTCCACCGCTTTGCGGAAGTCTTCAATCTCGGCCTTGGTCGCAGCCGGGCCCACCAGCATGCCGTAACCACCGGCGCCGTGCACCTCCTTGACCACCAGGTCCTTGAGGTTGGCCAGCACATAGGACAGCTCGTCCTTGTTGCGGCACATGTAGGTCGGCACGTTGTTGAGGATGGGCTTCTCGCCCAGATAGAACTCGATCATCTTGGGTACGTAGGGGTAGATGGACTTGTCGTCCGCCACACCCGTGCCCACCGCGTTGCAGATGGTCACGTTGCCAGCCTTGTAGGCGCTCATCAATCCCGCACAGCCCAGGGTGGACGTGGGGCGGAACACCTGCGGGTCCAGAAAGTCATCGTCCACACGGCGATAGATCACATCCACGCGGCGCGGGCCGCGGGTGGTGCGCATGTAGACAAAGTTGTCCTTGACCATCAGGTCCTGGCCTTCGACCAGTTCCACACCCATCTGCTGGGCCAGGAAGGCGTGTTCGAAGTAGGCACTGTTGTACATGCCGGGGGTCAGCACCACCACAGTCGGTTCCGCTGTCGTGTGCGGGCTGCTGGCGCGCAGGGTTTCCAGCAACAGATCGGGATAATGCGCAATCGGCGCCACGCGGTGGGCGCTGAACAGGTCGGGGAACAGCCGCATCATCATCTTGCGGTCTTCCAGCATGTAGCTCACACCGCTGGGCACACGCAGGTTGTCTTCCAGCACGTAGTACTCACCCTCGCCCTTGTCGTTGGGCGCGCGCACGATGTCAATACCGGAGATGTTGGAGTAGATCTGGTGCGGCACGTCCACACCCACCATCTCGGGGCGGAACTGGGCGTTGTTTTCGATCTGGTCGCGCGGGATGATGCCCGCCTTGAGGATTTCCTGGTCGTGGTAGATGTCGTGCAGGAAGCGGTTCAGCGCGGTCACGCGCTGCACCAGGCCTTTTTCCATGCTCGACCACTCATTTGCCGGGATGATGCGCGGAATCAGGTCAAACGGAATCAGCCGCTCAGTGCCGGCGCCGTCCTCATCCTTCTCGCCATAGACCGCGAAGGTGATACCCACGCGGCGGAAGATCATTTCCGCCTCTTCGCGGCGCTTGGCCATCATGTCGCCGGGTTGGCGGGCCAACCAGGCATCGTAAATTTTGTAGTGGTCCCGTATCTGCTCGCCCTTCGAGAAGAACTCGTAAGGCAACTGGGTGTACATCTCGTCAAATTTCCGCATAAATAGACCTCTCTCATCCCACTGTAAGCAAGCTTCGGACCACCACACTATGCACCACTATGGCACAAGAATTTTCCACGCACCAGAAAGAACACCCTTCGCTGCGGTGCAGAATCAGACATTGACCCGGGTCAGTGAATCCAAAAATTTGCTCCAAATTAAGGCGCAGATGGCCCTTGCCCCATACGCTTCAGAGGGTCCCGCATATTGCAGACGGGGCACCACCAAAGGAAAACCGTGAACACTGCCTCCACCTTGTCCCTCCCCGCCCACGGCTTTGATGCCCGTGGCGTTGCCAAACGGTTCCGTCACGCTGCCATTTTTGGCGCACTCGAGTCTCTCAACCACGGCGAAACCATGCGCTTCGTCAACGACCATGACCCATTGCCCCTGCTGCAGCAAATCTCGCAGCGCTACGGAAACCAGATCACCGCGGCCTATGTGGCGCGGGAGCCGGGCAACATCGTGATCGACTTCACCGTGCAGCTGGGCGCAGAACAGGCCGGTGAGGCCCAACAGGCACCGGCCTCATCCAGCTCCGGCGGTTGCGGTTCGGGCGGTTGCGGCTGCTCGGGTAGCCACTAAAGTCCCCGTATCCCCATGGCACTGCAACCCCGCGATCCCTCGCCCCCGCAAGGTGGCTTGCGCCCCCTGCAGGCCGCGGGTGTGATACAGCCCCACCCCATCAAGGCGGCCAAGCCGCCCCCACCCCAAGACACCCGCTGGCGCCTGCACTGGCTGCTGGCAGCGCCGCACCGCCTGGGCTTTTTCGGTGGTGCGCTGATGCTGGCCATCAGTGCACTATGGTGGTGCATGCAGTTGTACGCACGCAGCAGCGGGATGCCGGTCGCCTGGTCGGTGAGCCCCAGCACCGCCCATGCACTGACCATGACACTGGGGTTCATGCCCCTGTTTTTTGTGGGCTTCCTGTTCACGGCTGGCCCCAAGTGGCTGGGCATGCCCGAGCCTGGCACCCGGGCCCTGCTGCCCCAGGTGTTGACTTACCTCGCCGGCTGGATACTCGCACTGGTGGGGTTTCATGCCTCTGTCCTGCTGGCCACCGCCGGACTGGTGCTGGTCGCTGCCGCCTGGTCCAGCCTGGCCTGGAAATTCACCGATCTCTGGCGCCGTAGCCGCGCCCAGGACAAGGCCCACGCCACTGTCGTCACGATAGCCTGCCTGTTCGGCGTGCTGGCGCTGTGGTTGATTGCCGGCGGGCTGGCCTTCGGACTGGACACACTGGTACGCACCGCCACGCAAGCTGCACTGTGGATGTTCATTGCCACCGTGTTTGCCACGGTGTCGCACCGCATGATTCCGTTTTTCAGCGCCAGCGCCCTGCCGGTGCTCGATGCCTGGCGTCCCATGTGGCTGTTGTGGAGCATGGTCTCCATCCTCTGGCTGGAGGGGCTGTTTGCGGTACTGGACCTCTGGCTGTGGCCCCTGCCTGGCGCCCTGCGCTGGCTGCAGGTGGTGGTGGAAGCGCCGGCGGGAGCACTGATGCTGTGGCTGGCCATTCGTTGGGGCCTGGTGCAGAGCCTGAAGATCCGCCTGCTGGCGATGCTGCACGGCGGCTTCTTGTGGCTGGGCATTGCGTTGGCACTGCAGGCCGTATCGCACACCCTGATGGCGCTGAGCCAGGACCAGTTCTCGCTGGGGCTCGCGCCGCTGCACGCCATGACCATGGGTTACCTGGGTGCCACCCTGTTTGCCATGGCGACCCGGGTCGCCAGCGGCCACAGCGGGCGACCGCTGGCGGCGGACAACATCGCCTGGGCACTGTACTGGGTGGCACAACTGGCGGTACTGCTGCGCGTGGTCTCGGCACTGTGGCCCGCAGCTGGCCATTGGCCCCTGCTGCTGGCCATCAGCGCCTGGACCCTGGCCAGCTGCGGCTGGTCGCTGCGCTACGGCAGCTGGTTTGGCCGCCCGCGTGTGGATGGGCGTCCCGGCTAGGCTGGCAGCCCTCAGTCGTGCCGGTAACTGAACGTATCAAACAAGGCGTCCATTTCAGCCAGTAGCGGCGCATCCAGCCGCGCTGCGGACGCGGCGCTGCACAAAGCGCCATCGTTGCAGCCGGTGCTGCGGAACTGCTGCAAGGCATAGTGCCGCACGCCCATGGCGTGAAGTTGCTGCGCCAGGGCACGCACCTGGGCAGGACCCTGCAGGGTCGGATGCAACGTGGTGCGAAATTCGTACGCCACGCCGCTGGCCAGCACCTGCGCCGCACTGGCAAAGGCCGGTGCATCGCTGTGGGCCACACCGGTGATGGCGTCATAGCCGTGGGCCGAGGCCTTGATGTCCATGCCCACCCAATCCACCAGTGGCAACACGGCAGCCAGGCGCTGTGGATACATGCCTGCCGTGTGCAAGCCCACGGAAAATCCCATCGCCCGCACGGCGCAGATGGCCTCTTCCAGACCGGGGTCCATGGTGGGCTCGCCACCACTGAACACCACCGCATCGATGAGGCCCACGCGCCGGCACAGGCGCGCCAGCACAGCGGCCCAGGGTACGGGACTATCGGTGGTGCGACTTTGCAGGTGTGGGTTGTGGCAATAGCCACAGCGCCAGGGACAGCCCTGCACAAACACCACCGCCGCCAGCTTGCCGGGATAGTCGGTCGCGGTGAAGGGCGTATAGCCACCCACCTTGAGTACCTTGTGCGGGGCAGCGCTGGCTGCAGTGGCAGTGGCTTCAGCCAGCAAGACTGGCCTTGCAGCTGCCTTCGGAGAAGTAGGTGCGCTCCAGAAACTCGCCCTTCTTGCCGGTGTTGAACGATGCCATGGGGCGGTGGTAGCCCATCACGCGGGTCCATACCTCGCAGCGCTGGCGTTCATCATCACGCAGCGCGACCGGTGTGGTCTGGGTTGCTTGCACGGGGGTTTGTAAGTCCATCATTTCTATCTCTCCTGGCGGGGTTGGTTAAACGGTTTCAAGCTGTTTGCGCGCGATGATTTCGGCATCGCACTTGGGACAAAAGTCGTGGCGCCCGCCCAGGTAGCCGTGTTTGGGGCAAATCGAGAAAGTGGGCGTGACGGTGATGTAGGGCAAACGGAAGCGCGACAGCGAACGCTTGACCAGCTGGCGGCAGGCCTCGGCGCTGGAGAGCGGCTCGGTCATGTACAGGTGCAGCACGGTGCCACCGGTGTATTTGCGTTGCAGGTCGTCCTGCATCTCCAGCGCCTCGAACGGGTCGTCGGTGTAGCCCACCGGCAACTGGCTGGAGTTGGTGTAGTAGGGCATATCTTTCGTGCCGGCCTGCAGAATATCGGGGAACTGCTTGGCATCTTCCTTGGCAAAGCGGTAGGTGGTGCCCTCGGCCGGGGTGGCCTCCAGGTTGTACATGTGGCCGGTCTGGTCCTGGAATTCGAGCATGCGGGCGCGCACATGGTCCAGCAGGCGGATGGCGAAGGCGTGGCCCCATTCGGTGCTGATGTCGTACTGGTCCTGCGAGAAGTTGCGGATCATCTCGTTGATACCGTTCACCCCCAGCGTGGAGAAATGGTTGCGCAGCGTGCCCAGATACCGCTTGGTGTACGGGAACAGGCCGTTGTCCATGTGGCGCTGGATCACCTTGCGTTTGATCTCCAGGCTGTCGCGGCCCAGCTCCAGCAGGGTGTCGAGTGCTTGCAACATGCCCGCCTCATCACCTTTGTGCAGGTATCCCAGGCGGGCGCAGTTGATGGTGACCACCCCCAGCGAGCCGGTTTGCTCGGCCGAGCCAAACAGGCCGTTGCCGCGCTTGAGCAGTTCGCGCAAATCCAGCTGCAGGCGGCAGCACATGGAGCGGATCATGTTCGGCTTGAGTTCCGAATTGATGAAGTTCTGGAAATACGGCAAGCCGTACTTGGCGGTCATTTCGAACAGCAGTTCGGCGTTCGGGCTGTACCAGTCAAAGTCTTCCGTCATGTTGTAGGTGGGAATCGGGAAGGTGAAGACACGGCCCTTGGCGTCGCCGGCCATCATCACGTCGATGTAGGCGCGGTTGATCATGTCCATCTCCACCTGGCAGTCGCCATACGCGAAGTCCACTTCCTGGCCGGCAATCACCGGCACCTGTTCCCGCAAGTCTTCCGGGCAAACCCAGTCAAACGTCAGGTTGGTAAACGGGGTCTGGGTGCCCCAGCGGGACGGCACGTTCAGGTTGTAGATCAGCTCCTGCATGCACTGGCGCACAGCCGCGTAGTCCATCTGGTCGCGTTTGACGAACGGCGCCATGTAGGTGTCGAACGAGCTGAAGGCCTGCGCCCCGGCCCACTCGTTTTGCAGCGTGCCCAGAAAGTTGACAATCTGGCCGACCGCGCTGGACATGTGTTTGGGCGGGCCAGACTCCACCTTGCCCGGCACACCGTTCAGGCCTTCATTGAGCAGGGTACGCAAGGACCAACCGGCGCAGTAACCCGCCAGCATGTCCAGGTCGTGGATGTGCATCGCCGCCGTGCGGTGCGCCGCGCCCACTTCGGGCGGGTAGACGTGGTTGAGCCAGTAATTGGCAATCACCTTGCCCGAGACATTGAGGATCAGGCCGCCCAGCGAGTAGCCCTGGTTGGCATTGGCGTTGACACGCCAGTCGAGTTGCTGCAGGTACTCGTTCATGCTGGACTCGACATCGACCAGGGTTTTGCGGTCGTTGCGCAGCTTTTTGTGCTGCTCGCGGTAGACGATGTAGGCGCGCAGAGTCTTGGGGTAGCCGGCGTCAAACAGGGCGGCCTCGACCGCGTCCTGGATCTGCTCGATGTGGGGAGCTACGTGGCCCTGCACCTTGATCTTGGGGCAAACCAGGTATTGCGTCAGGCGCTGCGCTTCTGCGGCATCGAACTCACCCGTGACCTGGGCAGCACGCTCCAGCGCCTGGGCAATTTTGTGGGCATCAAACGGTTTGATACCGCCGTCGCGCTTGATGATGTGGGTGATCTGCGTTGCTATGTTGCCATTCATGTTTGTCTCCTCTAAACGCTATAGGTAGCGTCGAAACGAATACTAAACACTACAGGTAGCGTTCAAGATGCAGAAAATCACATTTTGCCAATTCGTTGATTTGGATCATCCATCCTGCGCAGGGACGCGATGGTGCCAATACCGTTGGCGCGCCAGCCGGGTGCACTGGACTTGCGCAGAATGCTGGGAAGACCAGGCCATGGCTCCGCAATGGGGCGAGTCTTGCACCGCAATATGCCGCTCCCGGTAGCGCTCCAGCACGGAAGGCACCGGATGCCCAAAACGGTTGCGGTACCCGGACTGCACCCAGGCGTGCTGCGGCTGCACTGCGTCGAGGAACGCTCCCGAACTGGACGTCCTGCTGCCATGGTGGGGAATCAGTAGCAGGTCCGCTTTAAGGATCGTGGCATCCACGACCAAGCGGGCTTCCTGCGCCTGCTCTATGTCGCCCACCAGCAAGGCTGTTTGCCGGCCATTGGAAATCCGCAGCACGCACGACAGCGCATTGGGCCTGGCAGAACCCGCGTAGTCCTCTGCCCTGGGGTGCAGCACCGCAAACTGCACGCCATCCCACTCCCAGTGCTGGCCGGCCTCACAACGCTGCCCGGACCGCATGGCCAGCAAGGGGTGCGCCGCCTCCAGAGAACTCCACAGGTCTGCCTGCGGCTGCATGGCCAGCACCGCCGCCGCACCACCTACGTGGTCGGTATCCCGATGGCTCAGCACCACGCGGTCCAGCCGGGTGTCCAGCGCCTTAAGCAGGGGCACCAGCACGCGGTGGCCTGCATCGCTTTCCAGGCTGTAGCGCGGCCCCGCGTCGTACAGCAGGGCGTGGCTGGCGGTGCGCACCAGCACTGCGTTGCCCTGCCCGACATCGGCAGCGAGCAGTGCAAACTCGCCCACGGGCGGCAACGCTGGACGCCACAGCAGTATGGGCAGCAGCAAGGGCACACCCAGACTCCGCACACTCCAGGGCAGTGGCATCACCAGCAACAGCCCGCCCAGCAACCCGGCCGCACCGGCCCACCAAGGTGGCGCCGCCATCGACAGGCTGGCCCATGGAAAAGCGGCCAGCCATTGCAGCCATGCCAGCAGCCACCCCACGGCCAGTTCTGCCAAATCCCACACCATGGGTACCAGCGCCCCCAGCATGGCCAGTGGTGTAACCACTAGCGTCACCCACGGAATCGCCAGCGCATTGGCCACCAGCCCCACCAGGGACACCTGGCCAAACAGCAGCAACGTGAGTGGCGCCAGCGCCACCGTGATGACCCACTGTTCACGGAACATAGCCCCCACGCTTGCCACTGCGTGTGCTGCGCTGCCCCCCAAGGGGGCTAATCTTCCTTGGGGCGGCCCAGCGGAAGATTGGTCTTTAAAATCGGCTTTAGCCCCCGTACTACCTGCGCGGGTAGCTCCTGAATCTGTAGCAAATAGCACCCCCACCGCTACAAAACTCAGCCAGAAACCCGGCTGCAACAATGCCCACGGGTCCACGGCTACCACCACGGCGCAGGCCAGCAGCCAGACCTGCGGCCAGGGCCAACGCGCACCGGTCAAGCGCAGCAGTGAGACGGTGGCCAGCATGGTGCAGGTGCGCTGTGCGGGCACACCCCAGCCGGAAAAAACGGCGTAGGCCGTGGCCAGCAGCAGGCCACCGCAGAGCGCTGCGGTCGGTGCCGGCAATGCGAGACACAGGCGGCCGGAGCGTCGCCACAACCAGCCCACCAGCAAGGCTGCACCCCAGGCAAACATGGTGATATGGAGCCCAGAGATACTCATCAGATGGGCCACACCGGTAGCCCGGAACACATCCCAATCCACCCGGTCGATGGCGCGCTGGTCGCCCACCACCAGCGCGGCAATCAGCCCGGCGGATTGCCGCTGCCCAACGCTGGCAAAAATACTTTCCCGCAGAGCCTGCCGTGCCAGCGCCACCGGGTGTTTCCAGGTTTGTGTGATGCGCTGCGGTGGCGTGTCCCTGGCCCCGGCCCGCACATAGCCGGTCGCCCCCACGCCCTGCTCCCACAGCCACAGTTCGTAGTCAAACCCATGCGGATTCTGGCTACCGTGTGGCGCTTTCAGGCGCAGCGTCATGGACCAGCGCTCGCCAGCCCGCAGGTCCAGCGGCTGGCGCTGCAGCCCGACCAGCTCGCTCCCGGTCGGATAGACACCACCGTACCAGGCAGCATCGACCTTGGCGGGCAGTTGCAGTGCCACACCGTCCAGTTGTGCCGATTCGACCTCCAGCCGGAAACGCAAGCCCGCCTCGTTGGACTGCGGCATGTCTGCCACCACCCCCACCACCATCACATCGCGCCCCTCCAGCGCCGGATCCAGAGCATGCTGCAGGAAAAGCGCGCTGCGCAAGCCGGTTGCACCGAACGCCAGTGCACCCACGGTCAGTCCTGCGGCCAGAAATCCGGGCAGATTTGCTATATTTTTTGTAGCTGTATACGCATATCCGACGAGGGCCAAGGCCATAAAAGCCATATAAACCACTGGCGAGCCAAGGTCCGGCTGCTGCAACTGCAAGGCAGTACCTGCCACCCAGCCCAGGGTGGCTGCGGTCAGGGTGCCAGTCACACCGGGGAATAACGACCTGGAATGCGTTGCCATCTGCATGTGTCCATGCTAACCGGGCATGGGACTGGCGCGGGAATTGCTTTATGCTGCACTAGCACTCTAAAGTCAGCCTATGTCTATCCACGCCGCGCTCAACCACGTCACCCACTACACCTACGACCGGCTTGTCAACCTTGGCCCCCAGGTGATCCGCCTGCGTCCTGCGCCCCACTGCCGCAGCAAGGTGATTTCCTATTCGCTCAAGGTCGAACCCAGCACCCATTTTGTCAACTGGCAACAAGACCCGTTTTCCAACTACCAGGCGCGCCTGGTGTTTCCCGAGAAGACCACCGAGTTCAAGGTCACGGTCGATCTGGTGGTCGAAATGGCGGTGTACAACCCCTTCGACTTCTTCCTGGAGCCTGAGGCTGAAGAGTTCCCTTTCCGCTACGAAGCCAACCTCAAGCAGGAACTGGCCCCCTACCTGATCGCCGACCCGGTCACACCCATGTTGCAGGGTTTTCTGGACAAGATCGACCGCACCAAGCGCCGCAGCGTCATCTTCCTGGTGGACCTGAACACCATGGTGCACAAGGCGGTCAACTACACCATCCGCATGGAGCCCGGCGTGCAGACGCCGGAAGAAACCCTCTCACTGGCCAGCGGCTCCTGCCGTGATTCAGCCTGGCTGATGGTGCAACTGCTGCGCAACTGCGGTCTGGCCGCGCGCTTTGTTTCCGGCTACCTGATCCAGCTGACACCCGATGTGAAGTCGCTCGACGGCCCCAGCGGCACCGAGGTCGACTTCACCGACCTGCACGCCTGGTGCGAGGTCTATCTGCCCGGCGCCGGCTGGATCGGCCTGGACGCCACCTCCGGCCTGCTGGCCGGCGAAGGCCACATTCCGCTGGCATGCACACCCCAGCCCTCGGGCGCAGCGCCAATTGAGGGTGGCGTGGACGAGTCCGAGGTGGAGTTCAGCCACCACATGCAGGTGACCCGCATTTACGAATCCCCCCGCGTCACCAAGCCCTACACGCCCGAGCAATGGGCCGATGTCATGGCGCTGGGCGACCAGGTGGACGCCGAATTGGTGGCGGGCGATGTGCGCCTGACCATGGGTGGCGAACCCACCTTCGTGGCGGTAAACGACCGCGACGCGGCCGAATGGAACACCGACGCCCTGGGCCCGACCAAGCGTGGCTTTGCCACCGCACTGGTGCACAAGCTGCGCGACGAATACGGCCAGGGTGGATTCCTGCACTTTGGCCAGGGCAAGTGGTACCCCGGCGAGCAACTGCCACGCTGGGCACTCAACATCTACTGGCGTGCCGACAAGCAGCCGGTGTGGCGCAACCCGGCACTGTTCACCGACGAGCGCGACCCCACCCACTACACCAGCGAAGACGCCGGTTACTTTGCCCGCACCCTGGCTGCCAAGCTCGGCCTGACGGACCAGTACATCCAGACCGCGTATGAGGACACCTGGTACTACCTGTGGCGCGAGCGCCGCCTGCCCGTCAACGTAGACCCGTTCAATTCCAAACTCGACGACGAGATGGAACGCGCCCGCCTGCGCCGCGTGTTCGAGCAAAAGCTCGACACCCCCGTGGGCTACGTGCTGCCCATCAAGCCCGCCATCGCCGGCGGTGGCCCGCGCCTGAGCGGCCCGGCGTGGGTGACCGGCCCCTGGTTCTTCCGCGATGAGCGCATGTACCTTATGCCGGGCGACTCCCCCATGGGCCTGCGCCTGCCGCTGGATTCGCTGCCCTGGGTCAGCAAGGGCGACTTTCCGTACCTCATCGAGCAAGATCCCTACGCCCCGCGCGATGCATTGCCTGCGCATGATGCTTTTGCACGCCGGTATGCGCCGGGCTACACAGGTCCGTCCGCAGACCCTGCACCGGCACGCATGGGCAACGGCGGTGGCGCCGATGGCATGGCCTACCTGGCCGGTGCCGTGCCACGGCGTGAAGCCACCCGCAAACTCCAGAGCGCAACCGGCAACGCCGTCAACACCGTAGCTGCCAACGCGCAAAGCACCACGCAGGCCGAGCCGGCCGACTTTGCCCGCGAACCCAACCGCAATGAATCGGCCCACTGGATCACCCGCACCGCGCTGTGTGTGGAAGTGCGCGACCCGCGCCGTGCCAGTGGTCCCAAGGCCGAAGCTGTAGGCCACAAGTCCGGCGTGATGTATGTGTTCATGCCACCGCTGGAGCGTCTGGAGGACTACCTGGACCTGCTGGCCGCCATCGAGGCCACGGCCGAGAGCCTGAAGATGAAGATCGTGCTGGAAGGCTACCCGCCCCCACGCGACCCGCGCCTCAAGCTGCTGCAAGTCACGCCGGATCCCGGCGTCATCGAGGTGAATATCCACCCGGTGACGAACTGGAAAGAACTGGTCTACAACACCGAGTTTTTGTACAACGCCGCGTTCGAGTCGCGCCTGTCGGCCGAGAAGTTCATGACCGACGGCCGCCACACCGGCACCGGCGGCGGCAACCACTTTGTGATGGGTGGCGCCACACCGTCGGACAGCCCGTTCCTGCGCAAGCCGGAGCTGCTGGCCAGCCTGCTGCTGTACTGGCACAACCACCCGTCTCTGAGCTATTTGTTCAGCGGCATGTTTGTCGGTCCGACCAGCCAGGCCCCGCGCGTAGACGAAGCGCGCAACGACCAGCTCTATGAGCTGGAAATTGCCATCGAGCAGATCTACAAGAACCGCGAACTCTACGGCCAGAGCATGCCGCCCTGGTTGGTGGACCGCACGCTGCGCAACATCCTGATCGATGTGACCGGCAACACGCACCGCAGCGAGTTCTCCATCGACAAGATGTATTCGCCCGACTCGTCCACCGGCCGCCTGGGCCTGCTGGAACTGCGCGCGTTCGAGATGCCACCGCACCCGCACATGAGCAGCGTGCAGCAGCTGCTGCTGCGCGCACTGGTGGCCCGCTTCTGGAAAGAGCCGTTCAAGGCCCCCGCCACGCGCTGGGGCACCGAGTTGCACGACCGCTTCATGCTGCCCACCTTCATCAAGATGGACTTTGATGATGTGATTGCCGACATGCGGCAGGCCGGCTATGCGTTTGATGACAGCTGGTTTGCGCCGCACCTGGAGTTCCGCTTCCCGCTGATCGGCGCGGTCAAGTCCGCCGGCGTGGAGATGACGCTGCGCAATGCGCTGGAGCCCTGGCATGTGATGGGCGAAGAAAATGCTGCCGGCGGCACCGCCCGCTATGTGGACTCTTCTCTGGAGCGCATGGAAGTGCATGTCAGCGGCCTCAATGAGAGCCGCTATGTGGTCACCTGCAATGGTCAGGCGTTGCCCATGCAAAGCACCGGCACCGTGGGCGAGTTTGTGGCCGCGGTGCGCTACAAGGCCTGGAACCCGCCGAGCAGTTTGCACCCCAGTATTGGCGTGCATGCACCGCTGACGTTTGACATTGTGGACACCTGGATGAAGCGCTCGCTGGGCGGCTGCCAGTACCACGTAGCCCACCCGGGCGGCCTGAACTACGAGACCTTCCCGGTCAACAGCTACGAGGCCGAAAGCCGCCGTCTGTCGCGCTTCAGCGCGCTGGGCCACACACCCGGCGTGATGAACGTGCCACCCGCCACGATCAACGTGCCGGGCAGCAAAGAGTTTCCGTTTACGCGGGATTTGCGGCGGTAACAGGGGTCTAGGCAGCCCAGCGGTTACCTTGGGCTGCGTAATCCAACACCAGGTGAAACACGTTATCGCACTTGGTTTGAAACAGTGCACGCTCGTAGGTTTCCTGCGGCAGTTCGCGGTCCAGAACCTCGGCAACCGCAGCACGCACAATGCGCCGCGTCTGATCCGTCTTGTACCAGTCTTGCACCAGCACTTTGGGCGACTCCTCCAGCAGGCGGTGCAACAGTGCCTTGGCGGCCAGTTTCACCTTTTGCGTTTCTGCCTGGGTCATCGACTCCTTGCACAACAGGTCAAAAATCTCCAGCTCATCTTCCGTCAACCCTTCACGCGCAGCGCGTTCATCTTCGTCGCGCATATCCCGACTGAACTGCACCAGTTGTTCAAAATACTGTTCGGTAGAGGAGCCACCCGCGTTGTAGTTGTCAATAATCTGCTGGAACCGCTGCCCAAACGGACTTCGCGTGCGGTTCTGCGCCAGCATCAGCTCCAACTTGTGGGCAATGAAGCCGCGCAAATCGGCAATTTCAATATTCTTGTACACCGCTGCACCAAAATCCTGGCGCAGCTTATCAAAGTCAATACGGCTCAAATCCCAGGTACGCCCGCGCTTGATGATCTGGTACTGCGCTTCATACTCCTTGGCCTTGAAACCTTCGGCGTTATTCACCACCACACTCTCGTCCAGCAGTTCCGCCACGCGCTGCGCGACCTTATCGATGTCTTGCTGCTCCACCAGCGCTTCTGTCACGCCGCGCAAATAGGCCAGCGCAGCCACCACCCGCACCTTGTTGCGGCCCAGCACCTCAGGTTTGCAAGCCTCATACAAGGCCGACACCGTGTTCTCGTAGACATAGAAGGTTCGGCGCAACTCGTCGTTGCTTAGCAAGGTATTGGCAAACTCATTGAACAGGCCTACCTTGGTAAAGATATCTTCTGTCGCCAGCACGTCGCGCAGGCCAACGCCAATCGCAGTGCAATACGCCAGAGCCTGCTCTACCGCATCGTCCAGCAAGGTGAAAAGCGCATCCTTGTCCCGCACGGGTGGCTCGTCCAGGCCGTCCTCGCCCTGCGCGTAGTCTTTCAGCGCCTTCTTCATGTTGCGAAACACGTTGTAGTAATCCACGATTTCGCCATTCTTCTTCTCCACCCCGCCAATCTGCCACGGCGTCACCCGATTGGCCCGGGCGATGGTTTGCATCAGGGTGTGGTCCTTCATGGGCTTGTCGAGGTACAGCGTGGACACGGTTGGCGCGTCAAAGCCCGTAAGCCACATGGCACACACAAACACCAGTTGCAGAGGGTCGGCTTCGTCCTTGAAGTTGAATTCAATATCATGACCCTGCGCATCCAGCCGGTTCACGCGTTCGCGGTGGGGCTTGATGTCCAACTTGCGGTCGGTAAATTTCTGTTCCTCGCCCGCCTCTTCACTGATGACCACCGCCATTTCCACCCGGCGCATCCACTCCACCATCTTTTTCAGACGCTGTTTTTCCACCTCATTTGGCGTCTGGCTGATGCGTCCCAGCAGTGCCTTGATCTCTGCCTTCCAGTGCCACTGCACCTTGTCAAACATCTTGACGGCAGTGAACTTATCCACCGACACCACCATGGCCTTACCCAGATAACCACGACGCGGGAAGTGGTACACGAGGTCTTTGGCAATCGTCTCCAGCCGGTCATCGCGGGTAATGACCTGCATTTCGGTAGCAAAGCGCTTCTCCAGCTTCTCCTGCTGCGCTTCGTCGAGGTTTTCTTCCTCCACGATTTGGTAAAACTCTTCGCTCAAGTCCTCGTTTTGCACCAGCATCTCAGGCACACGCTTTTGGTAGAACAGCGGCACCGTGGCACCGTCTTCCATCGATTGCTGAAACGTGTACTCCGACACATAGTCGCCAAACCACTCGTTGGTTTTACGGTCGCGCCCCAACAGCGGGGTGCCGGTAAAGGCCAGGTAGCTGGCGTTCGGCAAACCTGCACGCATGTTTTCGGCCAGGCTTTTGTATTGCGTGCGGTGCGCTTCATCCACGATCACCACAATGTCATCGCGCCCCGACAACACCGGGTACTTGGCCCCCTTGGCGTAGCGGAACTTCTGGATCAGCGTGAACACCAGCCGCTTGTTCTGCCCCAAGAACTTGCGCAGCTCTTCGCTATTTTTGGGCTGTGCGGCATCCTTGAGCTTAACCGTGCCGGTGTTCAGGAAATTGCGGTAAATCTGCCCATCCAGGTCGTCCCGGTCGGTCACCACCACGAAGGTGAAATTGCCGGTCAATGTGCGAAAGATTTTGCGCACATAAAACACCATAGAAAAACTCTTGCCCGAGCCCTGCGTATGCCAGAACACTCCCAGCTTGCCGTGCTGACTCGCAGGCTTGGCGTTGCGCTCTTCAAACTGCGCCAGCGCGTGGTTCACGCCAATAAACTGGTGGTTCTGCGCAATGATCTTGTGTGTCTCACGGTGGAACAGCACAAAGTTTTCCACGTAGTCCAACAAGCGCTCACGCAAAAACAGGCCCTCTACCAACCGCTCAAGACTGGTGCCGGATTTGGCAATTTCTTTGCGGTCTACCTTTTCCTTTTCGTCGTTCACCCGCAGCCAGCCAAAAAAGTGCTCCCACTGCCCGGTCAGGCTGCCCAAGCGGGTTTCCATCGCGTTGGACAGCACGCAAAACGCGTTGGTGATGAAGAGCTGCGGAATGTCGTGCTTGTAGTTCGTCAGGTTGTCGGTGTAGGCCGTTTTCAGCTTCACATTGGAGTTTTTCAGCTCCACAAACACCAGCGGAATGCCATTCACATACAACAACACATCGGGCCTGCGGTATTCGGCCAGCGCCGTGGGGCCGGTGCACTTGATCCACAACTGCGACACCGCCAAAAACTGGTTGGTAGTGGCACCGTCTGGCCCAAAGTCAATCAGACGCAATTTTTTCTGCTGCAGATTTCCCTGCGCATCGTCATAGCTTACCGGTATGCCATCGCGCAGCAGGTTATCCACCTCGCGATTGGCCGCCACCAGACTCATGGCCTGGCGCCGGTCGGCCAGCTGGGCCAATGCTGCGTCTACCGTGGCCTCGGGTACATCAGGGTTCAGGCGAATCACCGCCGCACGCAGCCGCTGGGGCAGCAGCACATCGCGCTTGTCCAGGCGGCCCGAGCCGTCGTTCAGGTCGGTAGGGTCGGTGGTGTAGCACTCCAGCACATCAAAGCCACATACATGTTGCAGCCGCTGCAACAGCGCCTGCTCGATCTGGTCTTCGGTGATGAAGTTGGGCATGGGTGGATGATAAGTCGCAAAAAAACCCGCCGAAGCGGGTTTCTCAGGGCTAGCGCCCAAACAGCTCAGAGTGCGTTCCAGCGCGAACAAAGATCACGCTATCAGCCTCCAACCTGTAAATCAACAGCAAATCACCCTTGGCGTGGCATTCGCGGTGGTCAGCCCAGTCGCCGCCAAGTTCGTGGTCAAACCACTCTGCTGACAGCGCGCCTTCGTTGGCAATCAGGAGCAGCATGGCATCTTTGAGCCGCTGCATGTCTTGTTTGCCTGAATGTGTGAGCTTCTCCCAGTCTTTGCCAAATTGCCGCGTGTAATCAGCCTTTCGTGGCAGAGGCGCGCGCTTTGCCTTTGCCGACTTGTTTGTCGAGACCATCAAAAAGTTCTTTCGCAGAGCCGTAGCGCGCCGCAGACATTGCGCGGGCCTCCATCATTGCCGCAACCGTTTCTGGCGTGGGTTTGCGTACCTCGAAAGGTAAACCGCCCACCTCCACCACCTGCCGCAGAAACAACCGGATAGCACCGCTCAGGTCAAGACCCAAATCGGCGAGCACTTCGGTAGATTGTTTCTTCAAGTCAGGCTCAATCCGCGAGCGGATCTCGGCTGACTTCCCATACGTTGCTGCTTGCATAGTGTTAATAAATAAGTGTTTGATGCGTTTGAATTGGATTTTTGCTTTGACGTGTGCAATGGATTGAAGATTTAGATTGAGTGTTTAATTTTTCGCAGTACGTAGCCACATTGTAGCTACAAATTCGCGTTCGTCAACATCACTACGGCCAGACCCTTCCCAGGTGCTCAGTCAATCAGACCGCCAATTTGTATATACAATATTTGATGCGCCAAACACACGAATTGGACACTTTTGACCCACTTTGTACCAATATTTCTCTCAAATATTAAGAAAACTGTAGATACAAAATGGCCAGAAAAATGACTAAGAAAATTATCGGCACCCCCGAAGCATGGGACGAGCGCCTGCTGGGCGCTGACGAGCAGTTTGTGGCTGCTGCCGAGGCAGACGCAGACAGCGCGGTAGACGACGCACTGGGCCTCAAGCTCATCTCTATCCGCCTGCCTGGCTCGCTGATTGAAGACTTCAAGAACATTGCCACCATCAACGGCGGCATGGGCTACCAAACCCTGATGCGCCAGGTGCTCAAGCGCTTTGCCGCCAGCGAGTTGAAAATGATTGCCCGCGACTACGCGGAGCAAGTGCAGCGCGCCAAAGCCGAAGAAGCCGCCGCTGCGCCAGCCCCACGCTCACCGCAGCGCAAAGCCGCATAAGTAGCCGATGCCCCAACAGAAAACCCGCCTAGGCGGGTTTTCTTGTTTCTGAGGCTTCATTTACATGCCAAATTGACCTCTAGCCCCCGTGGAATATGCGCAAGCAGCTATCAAAACCATAGTGCATTACGCACCCGCGGTCACCATCCCCGGCGGAAAGCGGATGTCCAGCGCATCCACGGACAGCTTGCCGGAGATCAGGCGAGGGAGCAGGGCGTTGCGGGTGGACTTGAGGGTCTCCGTCTGCTTAAAAAGCTTTTCTTTCAGCTGAAAGATGGGTGCCAACTTGGCGCCGAAAGCTTCCTGCACAGCAATTGAAGGCACGGCGATGGAGATGCCGTTCAAGTGATTGCGGTTCAAGCTTGGCACGCCCACACCCGCATTGAAGTTTTCCAGCCCCATGTTCTTCAAGGTGTAGAAAACCAAGAATGGCGAGTTACCGCAGAAGTCTTTTACATACAAGGCGGTGTTTAGCGGCCACGCCTTTGCGTTGGTGTAAAGCACATCGCCCAAGCTACCAGATCGACCCGTCGTAATGACAGGCGGCAAAACCTTGAAAGTTTTGTGATGCGCCTTGATGGAGGTCGAGGCGATCACAGGATAGGGGCCCGACTCAATTTCGGCATCAGGCAAGTCGTAGCCCCGCTTGAGCACACAGAACTCACCGAACCGTCGCTGCGCCCACCCCTGCGGCACTCCCTTTTCAATCTTGATATTTTCATGACCAGGAAAGCGCATACGGACGAACCATTCGCGGTAGATGTCTTCGGCCATGCGCTCCAGCAGGGTGATGCGGCGCTGGTTGTTGGCGATCAGGTCGTCGTAGGCGGAGAGGATGGCGGCGACTTTTCTCTGGGCCGCTATTTCAGGCACCAATACTTTGATCGCGGAGAAATCTGACTTATTGAGAATTGGCGTCGCGGAACCACCTGCAAACGAAACCAGTGCGTCTCTTAGAGTTGTAGCCAAGTAATAGACGAATTCAGGACTGCTTTCCGACGAATTTGGAACGATGGAATTGATCTGTTGATTGGCGAATGAAGGTTGATCAGTTGTACAAACTTTTCCAATGGTCGCACCAATACACACCACACAAATCGACTTTGGCGGCAATAGCGACCGCTTGTGGGCAATGAATCCCTTTTCAGAGAAAGCTCGCTGCGCACTCACATACTTTTGCGTTTGGGGTATGTCCGATGGGGTAATGAAAGGATACTCCTCACCGAACTCCTCCGGCATTTCGCTGGCAGGCGTTTTACCCGTGACAACGCGACCCAATTGGTCAATACGCATCAAATGCATTCGTGTCATGGGTTTTCCGCCAGCAAAGCCACATTCCCCGCAATCACCTCTTCCAGCACCCGCGCCTCGGCGTTCAGGCGGGTCAGCTCGGCGTTCATCTCCAGCAAGCCGGTGATGAACTCTTCTTCGGTCTTGCCGTCTTCCTCAATCACCACGCCCACATAGCGGCCGGGGTTGAGGGACCAGTCTTGCTCCGCCACCTCTTGGCGGGTGGCCAGTTTGCACAGGCCGGTGACGTCTTCGTACTGCGCTTTGGGAAAGCGCGCTTGCAGCCAAGCGATGTGGGCAAACCAGCTTTCGGACTCTTTGACTTCGGTGTGCAGGGCTTCCAGCGCGGTCTTCAGGGCCTTGGTGGTGCGGTCTGTGCTGCCGCGTTTGCCTTGGGCTTGGGCGGCATCAGCCTGCTGCTTTTCCAGATGGCGCAGGGTTTTGTCCAGCGCTTTCAGGTCCGCATGCAGCGCGGTGAAAAACGGCGCAAAGGCAGCATGGAGCTTGTGTTGCGTGGTGTTGTGTGCCTCCAGCGAAGGACCTGCCGCAATGCTGTCCATGTAGGTGGCGTAGCGGTCTTCCAGCTTGGCCAGACCTTTCCACTGCTTCTTGAGGTCCGTCACGGTCTGGCGGGCGGCGGGGTCCTCCAGTGTTTCAAAGAGCTGGGCGCACAGTGCGTCCACACTGGCTTGGTGGGCGTGCAGGCTGGTTACGCCTTGCGCAAAGTAGTGGTCAACCAGCGCTACAAAGTTGGCGCGCTGGCCTTTGTGCAGCTGGCTGATGATGGCGATGTTGGCCACCTGCTCGTCACTGAACTCGCGGTGGGCGCGGTCTATTTGCGTGAAGATGTTGCGCGCATCGATGAACAAAATGCGCTCGTCGGTCTTGCCTTTGTCAAAGAACCACAGCGTTGCGGGTAGCGTCACGGTGTAGAACATGTTGCTGGGCATGGTGAGCATGCCGTAGATCAGGTTGGCCTCGATCAACGCTTTACGTATGTCGGCCTCGGAGTGCCGGGCATCGCTGGCACTGTTGGCCATGACCAATGCGGCACGGCCCTTGGACTTGAGCGAGGTGGCAAACAGGTTGATCCACAGGTAGTTGGCGTTGGGCACGGTCTCTTTGCCCTCGTCCGCCTTCTTGAGCTTGGTTTTGTTGCGCGGTATGCCGTAGGTGTTGAAGCGTGGGTCACCTTCCACCGCGGCCACCGACACGTCGTCCACATTGAAGGGCGGGTTGGCCATGACGTAGTCAAACTGGCCCAGGCTGCCGTGGGGGTCTTCGGTGTAGGTGTTGGCCTGGATGACGGTGCCGCGCAGGCCGTTGACGGCCAGGTTCATCTTGGCGAGCTTGACGGTCTCCAGCGTTTTCTCTTGGCCGTAGACGTAGATGCTGTCTTCGGCCTTTCCTTGGGCTGCAGCGTCGGCACGGTGGGCGGCAATGAACTCGGCGCTTTGCACAAACATGCCGCCCGAGCCACAGGCGGGGTCAAACACTTTGCCGCCATGCGGCTCGATGATTTCGACCATGAGCTTGACAACAGAGCGCGGCGTAAAAAACTCGCCGCCGCCCTGGCCTTCGCTCAGGGCGAAGTTGGAGAGGAAGTATTCGTAAATCTTGCCGAACAGGTCGCCCCCGGCATCGGCCGGTATGTCGGCAAAGATTTTGAGCAGGCGCTGGGCCAAGCCGCTGTTTTGCGCGGAGCGGGTGAGGCGGAAGTATTCGTCGTGCGGCAGCACGCCGGCCAGCTCGGGCTTGTATTCCTCAATAGCCAGCATGGCCTTTTTGAGGGCGTTGGCAATGTCTTCTTTCTCGGGCAGGGCCAGCAGGTGGTTGTAGCGGGCGTGGTCGGGCAGGTAGAAGCCGCAGCGCTCAATAGCGATGTCGGACAGCTTTTTCTCTATGCGGCTGCCCTTGAGCTTTTGGTACTCTGCCAGGATGGCCGCTTCGTGCTGGCGGTATTTGTTATCGGCGAACTTGAGGAAAATGAGGCCCAGCACGGGTGTGGAGTATTCGCTGGCTTTGAGGTCGGAGTTGGCGCGCAGGCTGTCTGCGGCGCGCCAGAGGTCGGTTTCTAGCTTTTTGAGCTGCTCTTTGTTCATGGTTTGATGATAGTGGCAAGCCAAAGTCAGTTCGCAGCACAGCACTGTGCCCATGCAGCGCCAGGGCATGGTGCCAAAATACCCCTATGACCATCGAAATCTCCAAAGAGCAACGCGCCCAGGCCATTGCTTCCATTGAGCGCTATTTCCTGGAGAACATGGAAGACAAGATTGGCAACATTGCCGCCAGTGCGTTGCTGGGGTTCTTCATCGAAGAGGTGGGGCCGCTCATTTACAACCAGGCAGTGACCGAGGTGCAGGAGCGCTTGCAGACACGGATCATGGAGATTGACCTGGAAGTGCACGAAGACCCCTTCCAGTACTGGCGCAAATACGACCAGAGCAAGAAACGGCGCTAGCCAGCCGCGACCATGCCATCGCCAGCTAGCACGCAAATTGCTAGTCAGCATTCAATAACCCAAGAACCAAGGAAACCCATGCCCTCCATCAATTTCATCGGCGGCGAAAAAGGCGGCGTCGGCAAGTCGGTTGCGGCCCGTCTGCTGGCGCAATACTTCATTGACAAAGGCCGTGCGTTCACCGGCTTTGACACCGACCGCTCGCACACCTCGTTTACCCGCTTCTATTCGGATTACGCCGCGCCGGTGGTGGTGGACACCTACGAAGGCCTGGACCACATCGCTGGCGTGTTTGAAGAAGAACAAAGCGAAGGCACCGCACCCAACGTCATCGTCGACCTGGCGGCACAAACCGCAGCCCCCCTGGCCCGCTGGATCAAGGATTCGGACCTGGTATCGCTGATGGCCAGCATTGGCGTCACCGTCAATTTCTGGCATATCGCCGATGCAGGCAAGGACTCGGTCGACCTGCTCGACCGGCTGGTCGCCACCTATGGTGTAGGTCCCAATTACATCGTGGTCAGGAACCATGGCCGGGGTACAGATTTTTCACAACTGGATGCGTCCAATGCGCTCAAGAAAGCGCAAGCCCTGGGCGGCTATGTGATCGACCTGGCCCAGCTGCATGAGGGCAGCATGCGCAAGATCGACCGTCAGAATGCCAGCTTCTGGTCTGCCATCCACACCACCAGCGGACCGGACGCTTTGGGCATGCTGGAACGCCAGCGGGTCAAGACCTGGCTGAAGGGTGCCTATGCCACATTTGAGACCCTACCGATGGGGTAACATGCCCCGATGAACTCCCGCCAGCGTCTGGTTACCCTTGAGCCTGGTGCCATTGCAGGCACTCTGGACGCTTGGCGCGCGCTTGGTCCCGGCATGGGCGTGATGGCCTTGCTGCCAGAGGCTGAAAAGGCCCACATTCCCATGCTCCAGCAGGTTTTTCGCGACAGCGGCATTCCCTTGTGTGGTGCGGTGTTTCCCGCCCTGATCATCGACACGGGGTTCACCACTTCGGGCGTCTGGCTGGTCTGTTTCGAACGCATGCTGCCCCACCTGCTGATCGCCGATGTACGGACCGACGGCGCCACACAACTGAGCAACGTGATACGGCAGTTGCTGCCGACGGGTGCTGCTGCCTCACCCCCGACGGTTTTTATGGTGTTTGACGGGATGCTGCCTGCCATCGGCACGCTACTGGACGATGTGCACCGGGAACTGGGCAACAGCGTGGTCTACACCGGGGTGAATGCAGGCAGTGAAACCTTCACACCCATGCCCTGCCTGTTTGACCAGAACCAGTGTGTCGGCTTTGGCGTGCTGGTGCTGTTGATGCCAGCCGACCGGCAGGTCGTACTCCACCACGGCTACCCGGTATCCAAACGCCTGATGACCGCCACGTCCAGCACAGGCAACCGGATTGACACCATTGATAACCGTCCTGCACTGGAGGTTTACCAGAGTGTCATCCAGGCGGAATATGGCGTGACACTGACCCGCGAAAACTTCTATGACCACGCGGTGCATTTCCCGTTTGGCGTTGTCACTGCCGTGGACGTGCTGGTGCGCATCCCGGTGGCGTTCACGGACGATGGTGCGCTGGTCTGTGTGGGCGAGGTTCCGCCCAACACCCTGTTGCGCCTGCTGCGCGCACCCCAGCTGAAAGACAGCGAATGCGTCCTGACCATGGCCCAGAAAATTGATGCCATCACACGCGGTGTTGCCCAGCCCAGCCTGCTGACGTTTTACTGTGCCGGTCGGCGCATGCACTTTAGAGACGATGCCGTCGAGGAAGTGATCCAGCTCAAAGCGGCCGCCCGCACCCCCCTGCTGTTCGGCGCGCTGACGCTCGGTGAGATCGACAGCATGGAAGATCTGGACATGCCCCGGTTCCACAATGCAGCCCTGGTGTGCGTACCGAGCGTTGCCCCGCAGTGACAGACGCATTCACCCCAACCGGGACCTCCGCGGAACCGTGTGCAGCAGACACCAGTACTTCCAGCCTGGGTGCGCCTGAATGCATGGCGAGCCCTGGCCACTTCGATGAGCTCCGGGGAAAGCCAGCTACAAATTCAATAGCAAATAGTGAAGATTACACGGGGGCCTGGACCGAATTTCTTGCCCAAACCGAAGCCAGAACACCGGCCGACCTGGACCTGCACGCGGCGAGTCTGCAACGCCAGATCCATGACAACGGCGTCACTTACAACGTGTATTCCGATGAAGAGGGGCCACAGCGGCCCTGGTCGCTGGATTTGTTTCCACTCATCATCGACGCGCAGAGCTGGGCCCATATTGAGGGGGGAGTCCAGCAGCGCATGCGCCTGCTTGAAGCGGTGATGTCCGATGTCTATGGAGAACAGACTTTCCTGACGGAAGGGCTGCTTCCCCCTGCCCTGGTGCATGGGCACCCCGGCTATTTGCGGCCCATGCATGGTGTCAAGCCCGTGGGCGGTACCCACCTGCATGTCGCCGCCTTCGATCTGGCCCGCGGTCCGGATGGCAACTGGTGGGTGGTGGGCCAGCGTTGCCAGGCACCCAGTGGTCTGGGTTATCTGCTGGAAAACCGGCTGGCGGTCTCCCGCCAGTTTCCACAGGCTTTTCATTCACTGAAAGTTCAGCGCCTGGCTGGCACTTACCGTGCACTCATGAACAGCCTGCGCACATCGAGCCCGGCTGGTGCCCATGCCCACATCGCACTTTTGACGCCCGGGCCCTACAACGAAACCTATTTTGAGCACGCCTACCTGGCCCGCTACCTGGGCCTGAGTCTGGTGGAGGGTAGCGACCTGATCGTGCGTGACGAGCACCTGTACCTCAAGACCCTGCGGGGCCTGGTGCCGGTGCATGGCTTGCTCAAACGCGTGGATGACCAGTACCTGGACCCGCTGGAGCTGCGTTCGGATTCGACGCTGGGTGTCCCCGGCCTGTTGCAGGCCATACGCGCCGGCCATGTACTCGTAGCCAACGCACCTGGATCGGCATTTCTGGAGTCACCCGCTTTTCTGGGGTTCCTGCCAGCACTGGCGCGGCACGCTCTGGGTGAGGAATTGACGCTTCCGGCCTTGCCGACCTGGTGGTGCGGTGAACGCAGCGCCATGGAAGAAGTGTTGCCGCGCCTGGCGGAACACACCATCAAACCCACCTATCCGGGATCAAGCATCCATGACGGATTTGAAACGGTGGTTGGCCCCAGACTCCAGCAATCCGAACTGGACGCATGGGCCGGCAGGATCGTGCGCCAGAGCGAAGAACACACGGTGCAGGCCTACCTCCCGCTGTCGCAGATGCCCACCTGGAAAACGGGTACCCCGGACACGCCGGGCCACATGGTGGCACGCTCCGGCCTGCTCCGGGTGTTTGCGGTGTCCGATGGATTGCAGCCCGATGGCCAGCCGCGCTGGCGGGTATTGCCAGGCGGACTGGCACGCGTGGCCGGCAGCAGCGCCGACATTGCCTCCATGCAGCGCGGTGGCAGCAGTGCGGACGTGTGGGCACTGACCGAGGGTGAAATCGACACCACCACGATGCTGCACAACCAGCTCACGCCGGCCGATGTAACCCAGCGCAAGCGGCTGGTCACCAGCCGCGCGGCAGAGAACCTGTACTGGCTGGGACGTTACACCGAACGGGCTGAAAATTCCGTTCGACTGGCCCGCCTGACCCTGGAAGCCCTGGGCGGCGAAGACCAGACTTCCGCCCCACTCCTGCAATGGCTCACCAAGATGGCGATTGCCAGCACACTGGTGCTGCCGGGTGTGCCCACGGCAGTGCAGGCCCGGCGGGTGTTTGAGCGTTCACTGATTGCCAGCCTGGGGAGTACCGATGGCGCTACCAGTGTGGGCTACAACCTGCGGGCACTGAAAATGGCAGGGGCTTCAGTCCGCGAGCGCCTGTCGCAGGAGCACTGGAACATCATCCGGCGTGCAGAAGAAGAGCTGCACCACCGCTGCGCGACGCATGTGGCCCACGGCGACTATTCCGCGGCAGATGCCCTGCGCGTGCTCAAGTCGGCCAGTGATCACCTGGCGGCCATCACCGGCGCGCAAACCGACCGCATGACGCGCGACGACGGATGGCGCCTGCTGAGCGTGGGCCGCCATGTCGAGCGGCTCAGCTTCCTGGCGTCCTCGCTGCAGCGCGGATTTGAAACCCGCTCCATAGAGACCGAGGGTGGATTTGAGGCCGTGCTGGCGCTGTTCGACAGCACCATTACCTTCCGGGCCCAGTACCAGCAAAGCCGCGACGCGGTGGCACTCATTGATCTGCTGGTGCTGGACCGCGACAACCCGCGCTCACTGGCATGGGTGGCCCACACCCTTCGGGGGCGGCTGGCAAAACTCTCGGGCAGCCCTGCGGGGGAATTGTGTGCCCTTTCATTCAAGGTACCCAACCCCGACCACTGGGATCTGGAGACCTTGTGCGTACGGGACGGGGATGAAGCAGCACCTCCGGCCCTGATGGCGTTGCTGGCCGATCTGGTGTTGGCGGCCTATGCGGTTTCCGACGACATCAGCGTGACCTATTTCACCCACGCCGGTGAGACCAACCAGAGTCTGGGTACCTGATGCTGCTGCAAGTCACGCACGACACCCACTACCGGTACCACCCGGCAGTAGAAACAGCGCAGCATGTGGCCTACCTCCACCCGTGCAACCACCCAGGGCAAACACTGCTGGACCACCATCTGAGCGTCAATCCGCAGCCCGCGCAAATGCGCAGCATGCCGGATGTGTATGGCAATGTCCGCTGTTTTTTCTCTCTGCAAACCCCGCACGAGGTCCTCAGCGTCGTGGCCCACAGCCTAGTGTCTACCCAGGCCAGCCCCGAGGTACATAGCAGCATCGGCTGGGAAAAAGTGCGTGAGCAGTTTCGCTACCAGGCCAGCGGGCAGTACGACGCGGCTGCGGAATTTGTGTTTGCCTCACCGTATGTGCCGCGTCACACGGAATTCGGCGCGTATGCGCGCCCCGATTTCGCTGCGGGCACCAGTCTGCTGGAAGCAACCGTCAGACTGATGGAACGCATCCATACCGAATTTACCTACGCAAGCCAGAGCACACAGATCAACACCCCGGCACTGGAGGCTCTGGCGCAACGCAAAGGCGTCTGCCAGGACTTTTCCCACATCATGATTGCGTGTTTGCGCACCCTGGGCCTGCCCGCCCGCTATGTCAGCGGCTATCTACTGACCACACCTGTACCGGGTGAGGTCAAGCTCATTGGCAGCGATGCCTCGCATGCCTGGGTCAGCGTCTACCTGCCAGACTTGCCACCGGGTCAGCGCTGGGTTGACTTTGACCCCACCAACAACCGGTGGGGCTGGCATGCACCCGGCCCCGACTATGTCACCGTGGCCACAGGCCGAGATTTTGGTGATGTGTCACCGCTGCGTGGCGTCATCCATGGCGGTGCCAGCCACTTGCTGACGGTCGGCGTGACGGTGCAATCGGTCGGCGAAAATACAAACCAGAGTTCTTCACAGAGCCAATCGCAACAACAATCCTGAAAGACATTGCCATGAGCATTTACGACACCCTGGCCAAACTCAACATCGCCCTGCCACCCGTCGCGATCCCCGCCGCCGCGTACGTGCCATTCGTACAAACCGGGAATCTGGTTTTCCTGAGCGGCCACATTGCCAAGAAAGATGGCAAGCCCTGGGTGGGCCAGCTGGGCAAGACCATGGCCACCGAAGAGGGCAAGGCGGCAGCCCGCGCCATCGCCATCGACCTGATGGGCACCTTGCACGCCGCGGTGGGCGACCTCAACCGCGTCAAGCGGATCGTCAAGGTCATGTCCCTGGTCAATTCCACGGGCGATTTCACCGAGCAACACCTGGTAACCAATGGCGCCAGCGAATTGCTGGGCGAAGTGTTTGGGCCTGAGAAAGGCGCCCATGCACGCAGCGCCTTTGGCGTGGCGCAGATTCCGCTGGGTGCCTGTGTCGAGATTGAACTGATCGCCGAACTGGCCTGATCAGTTCAGCAGACCGGCCGGTCCGCCATGGTGGTGGTCGGCCACACGGAAGACGGCGACCGCCTGCTTCATGCGGTCTGCCTGCTCCCGCAGGCTTTCGGCAGCAGCAGCACTCTGCTCCACCAGCGCCGCATTTTGCTGCGTCATCTGGTCCAGGTTGCCAATCGCTTCATTGACGCCCGCAATACCGGAGCTTTGCTCGGTCGCTGCGGCGGTGATTTCGTTGATCACCTGGGCCACACGTCCCACGGATTCGACAATCTCGTGCATGGTGGAACCGGCATCCGTCACCAGACGCGTGCCGGACTCGACTTTCTCCACCGAGGTATTGATCAGGCCCTTGATCTCTTTTGCGGCCTCTGCACTGCGTTGCGCCAGGCTGCGCACTTCGCTGGCCACCACTGCAAACCCCCGTCCCTGCTCACCGGCACGGGCAGCTTCGACGGCGGCATTGAGTGCCAGGATATTGGTCTGAAAGGCAATTCCGTCGATCACGCCGATGATGTCGGAAATTTTCTTGCTGCTGGCATCAATCTCCTGCATGGTCGACACCACCTGGGTGACCACCGTGCCCCCACGCTGCGCAACAGACGATGCGCTGGCGGCCAGTGAGGTGGCCTGGCGCGCGTTGTTGGCACTGTTCTGCACCGTGACCGTCAACGAGTCCATGCTCGACGCCGTAGCCTGCAGGTTGCTGGATGTCTGCTCGGTACGCTGGGCGAGGTCGTTGTTACCCTGGGCAATTTCCGAGCTGGCCGTGGCGATGCTGTCCGTGCTCATGCGCACCTGGGCCACCATCCGGCCAAGAGACTCATTCATGGACGCCAGCGACCGCAGCAACTGACCAAACTCATCCTCCCTGTCGGTGGATATACCTGAGCTCAGATCCCCCTGGGCGATGCGGGCGGCCAGTTCGTTGGCTTGCGTCAAGGGATCGCGGATGGATCCCACCAGCCAGACGGTACCAGCGGAAATGAGAACCACCACCACCACCAGCCCGATCACGATGCCGATACTGTTCGTCCTGCGCCGGGCCTCCGTATCCGTCTGGACATCGACAACGCGTTGCTGCTGCATTTTGATCAACTCTTTTTGCCCGCCAATGTAAGCGGCCATGGCAGGCACATACTGGGCGTTGAATACCTGCAGAGCCTCGTCCACCTTCCCCTCGGCTTTCGCAGCCCGGGTCTTGTCGCGCGCGCCAATCATGGCCTTGCGCAGATCTGCAATCTTGGCCAGCTGAACCTTGTCGGCATCGGTCAGCGGCAGCGCCTCCAGTTCTTTTTGCAGAACAGATATCTCGTTCGTGGTGGCAGCCACCAGGTCCTTGAAGGCGGCAAGGATCGCCGGGTCACTGCTGACGATGATGGCATGGTTGCGGGCTGCATTGGTTTCAGTCAGGCCATTCCAGCGCGTGGTGACCTGCACCAGTTTGTCTGCAATATCGAGTCTCTCGCGGCCCTCAGCCAGGATAGCCGAACTGCGTGCCAGGCCCACACCCGCAATGAGTACCAGCAGAGCCAGAACCAGAATGATGAATACCCACAACTTGGTGGCGATCTTCAGGCTATTGAGTTTCATGCAGATATCTCCTCAAGGCATGTATTTTTTGAATTGGCACACTTGTGTGTATCAGGATAGCACCAACGCTATCCATCGGCTAGCAGCCACACCTGCTGTGCGGACACCGCCGAGATTTTTTGATCCGAGACAAGATTTGGAGCCAACTCGGCCAGCGGCCTAAGCACAAACGCACGCTCCCACATGCGCGGATGCGGAACCACCAGGTCGTGAGAATGGATCTTGGTATCTCCATACAACAGCAGGTCCAGATCCAGGGTGCGCGGCGCATTGCGGTAGCTGCGTTCACGGCCAGCCTGTTGTTCCACTGCCTGCAGCGCAGCCAGTAACTCATGTGCCGTCAAAGAGGTAAGGACCTGCACCACGGCATTTACGTAGTCACCGCCATCCGCATCGACCGGCGCACTGCCGTACAGGGACGATCGGCGTGTGACGACGACGTTGTCCATACCGGCAATCGCATCCATGGCACTTCGTACAGTGACGCGTGCATCTCCCAGATTGGCCCCGAGGCCGATGTAAGCCGTGACAGGTTCAGTCACTGCAGGCGCCATCCAGAAAAGCCGTTAGTCCTGCCCGCCGGAGCTGTCACCTTGCCCCTGGGCACCGCCCCTGGCTGCGCCAGAACGCCTGCGGCGGCGACGCTTGCGCGGCGCGCCGTCATCCTGCGGCGAACCGTCCGAGGACGCGGGCTGACCAGATGTCACTGAGCCCGCATCCACGGCAGTGCCGGCTGGGTTCGCAGTGGCGGCACGTGCCGGTGCAGGTGCACGGTGCACCTTGGGCGCGCGCGGACGCTTCTGCTGCTCTTCCCGCACCTGGTCGACCATGTCCTGGCGCAGGTTGTCGTCAGCCATGCTGAACTCCTGCCACCAGTCGGCCAGCACTTCATCAACCTCACCGGAATCAGCACGCAGACGCATAAAGTCAAACGCGGCACGAAAGCGCGGTTGCTCAACCAGACCAAAGGGCGTGCTGCCGATGCGCTTCTCGAAGCGCGGCTGCATCATCCAGATTTCACGCATGTCTCCGGCCAGCTTGCCGCGGCCCGACACGTCCCCAATGCGGGCATTAAACACATCGTCAATGGCGTCCTGCAAGGCCGGATGGCTGTGCTGGCCATCGGTGAGGCGGCGTGCCCAGCCATCGCGAACATCCGCCCACAACACACAGGCCAGCAGGAAGCTGGGCGCCACCGGTTTGCCTTCGCCCACGCGGCGGTCGGTATCCTTGAGTGCAACATTGACCAGTGTCTGTTCGGCACGCTCCACCACCACATCCAGCAGCGGATAAATGCCACGTGCCATGCCCAGCAGTTTCAGTTGCTCGACAGAAGCCAGCGCATGCCCGGTTTGCAGCAACTTGAGCATCTCGTCAAACAGTCGGCTCTGCGGCACATCGGCCAGCAAGGCCTGCGATTTGATCAAGGGCGCAGCGGTCTTGGCCTCCAGCTTGAAGCCCAGCGGACTGAGCTTGGCTGCAAAACGCACGGCACGGATGATGCGCACCGGGTCTTCGCGGTAGCGGGCGGTGGCATCGCCTATCATGCGCAGGGTATGGCTTTTGGCATCCTTCAAACCATTGTGGTAGTCCACCACCACCTGGGTCTCGGGGTCGTAGTACATGGCATTGATGGTGAAATCACGGCGCACCGCGTCTTCTTCCTGCGGTCCCCAGACGTTGTCGCGCAGCACGCGTCCGGTGCTGTCCACCGCATGCTTCATGCCGGCGAGTTCGCTCTTGCTGGTCTTCTCGTTACCCGCCACCTGCTCAGCCGCGGCATTGTCGAGATAGGCGCGGAAGGTCGACACCTCAATGACTTCGTTCTCACGTCCACGCCCGTACACCACGTGCACGATGCGAAACCGCCGGCCAATGATGAAGGCCCGGCGAAACAGGCCCTTGACCTGCTCGGGCGTGGCATTGGTGGCCACATCAAAGTCCTTGGGTCGCAGACCCAGCAGCAGGTCGCGTACCGCGCCGCCAACGATGTAGGCCTCAAACCCGGCACTCTTGAGGGTGCGCACCACATTGCTGGCCCGCTCATCCACCAGGGTGGGATCAATGCCGTGCGTCGCAGCAGGTATTTCCACCCGCTTGCCAAATTTGGGAGATTTGCTGCCAGCAGCGGTGCCGGATTTGCCCAGCAGCTTGTCAATGAATTTCTTAATCAAGTCAAAAGTCCTCGCGGTCAGTGCCGCAGGTCAGGAAAAGAGGTGAAGTATGCGCCATCCGCGGGCCTGGGCGATGGCCAGCAGCCGGGCGTCGGGGTTGGTCGCGACGGGAACCGTGGCTTTTTCAAGCAACGGAAGATCGTTCATCGAGTCGGAATAGAACGTGGTGTGCACCGTGTCCCAGCCCAGCCCCCGGTCAGCGAGCCACTGCTCCACACGCGTCACCTTGCCTTCGCGGAACGACGGAACACCCCGGATGGCGCCGGTGTACCACCCTGTGCCACCCGGCGTGGTGTCGCGCTCCAGCTCCACGGCAATCAGGTCCTCGACGCCAAACGCCTGGGCAATGGGCCGGGTCACGAATTCGTTGGTGGCAGTCACGATCACCACCCGGTCACCTGCAGCCTGGTGGTCCTGAACCAGCTTGAGCGCCTGCGGTTGGATGGCTTTTTGGACCACAGCCCCCATGAAATCTGCGTGAGCAGCTATCGAATTAGTAGCACCCTGGCGGCAAATCGCGGCTGTGGCGAATCGCACATAGGCGTTCACATCCAGGGTACCGGCTTTGTAGTGCTCGTAAAACGCGTCGTTCTGGCGCTTGAACTCGTCGGCATCGGTCCAGCCCCGGGCGGTAGTGAATTCACCCCAGGCGTAATCGGAGTCAATGGGGATCAGGGTGTGATCCAAATCGAATAAGGCAATCCTGACCCCCACGTTTGCCACTTCGTGTGCTGCACTGCCCCCCGAGGGGGCTCTCGCGCCTTGGGGCGGCCCGGCGTCGCTCGTCGGTTCCAAAATCATGCGTTCTCCATCATGGATTTGATCAGGGGAATGGTGATGGGGCGCTTGGTCTGCAGGCTGTAGCCGTCAAGCAGTTCCAGCAACTCCATCAGGCTCCCCAGGTCTCTTGAAAAGCGGGTCAGCATGAAATCCATCACCTCGTCGCTGAGAAACACACCGCGCGCATCGGCTGACTGGCGCAACACGGCCCGACGCTCGGGCTCGCTCAGCATATGCATGGCAAACACATGGCCCCAGCCCAGGCGCGTGCGCAAGTCATCGCGCAGCTTGAGGTCTGCTGGCGGCAACTCGCCTGCCGCCAGGACGGGTTTCTGGTGGGTTTGTGCGTTCACAAACCAGTTGAACGCGGTCTGCTGCTGTGCTGCGGTGTAGAGGTGCACATCGTCCAGCACCACCGCTGCCCAGGATTCGCTGAACTCCGGTGCGTCCAGGGTGGAGGCGTCCAGCCAGCCCATGCGGGCACCCTGCTCACGCAAGGCTTCGCGGGCAGCTTTGAGCAAGTGGGTCTTGCCACTGCCGCTGGGGCCCCAAAAATAGGTGGGGACCGGGGAGCGGCTCGCTGCGCTGGATTTGGCGCCGATCCACAACTCCAGGTGGCGCAGCGCCGCTTCATTGGGACCGGCGCAAAAATTGGCCAGTGTAGGACCGGTCGACAGGCCGATGTCGAGGGCGATTTGTTTCATCGTCACCGCTTAACCCTGGTACAGCCGGCTTGCCATGTAGCTCGCACGCATACGGCGAATGGCCACCAGCAGCACGGCACTGACCGGCAAGGCAATCAGCACCCCGACAAAACCGAAGAGCTGGCCAAATGCCAGCAGGGCAAATATCACCGCCAATGGGTGCAGACCGATGCGCTCCCCCACCAGGCGTGGCGTCAGAAACAGACTTTCCACGAACTGCCCCAGTCCGTACACCACCGCCACCATGATCAGGGTGTAGCCCACACCCGACGTGGCTGAAAACTCGAGCAATCCGGCCAGCGTGGCCAGAACCAGCCCCACACCAAATCCGAGGTAGGGCACAAAGATCGCCAGCCCGGTGAAAATGCCAATGGGCAGCGCCAGATCCAGGCCGAACAGCGCCAGCCCCACGCTGTAGAACACCGCCAGGATCAGCATCACCAGCAATTGCCCGCGCAGGTACTGCCCCAGCACATCGTCAGCTTCCTTCACGAAGCTGTCGACCCCGGCACGCAAGCGTGGCGGAACAAAGGTACGCGCCTGCGCCACAAAGCGGTCCCAGTCCATCAACAGGTAAAACAGCGCCACCGGAATCAGGATGGCATTGCCAATGATGGCAAATGCCACGCTGCCACCAATCTTGACCGAAGCCAACACGGAACCGAAGGCATCCTCCACATTGGCATTGAGGTACTTCATGACAAAGCCCTTGATATTGGCCACATCGAGGGAAAAATTCAGTCCCCACTGCGCCAGCCAGGGCTTAAGCGTGGTGTTGAGGCTGTCAAACAGGGTAGGCAACTGCTCCTTCATCAGGGGCAGTTCCTTGGCCAGAATCGGAACAATCAGCAGGAGCAGCCCCAGTAACACCAGGATAAACAGCAGCTCCACCACGACCACCGCCAGCAAGCGGGGAATGCGGCCGCGACCCAGGTCGTCGAGCCAGTCGACCACCGGCGTCAGGGCGTAGGCCAGCACGGAGGCGACCACAAACGGCGCCAATACCGGCGCCAGCAGCCAGAGGACACAGGCAGACAGGCCGGCTATGGCGCCCCAGGTGGCGAATCTCTTTTGGGTGGGAGTGAATTCCATGAATTGTCCGAAGGACTGGTTGGGTCGCAGCTAAAATCTAGGCAAATTCTATCGGGCTTGCACCAGTGCAGCCGTTCACCGCCAACTTCCATGACCCAATCTGCCTCCCCCACCCCCCTTTCCTACAAAGACGCTGGCGTTGATATAGACGCGGGCGACGCGCTGGTTGAACGCATCAAGCCCCTGGCCAAGAAGACCATGCGCGAGGGCGTGCTGGCCGGCATTGGGGGCTTTGGCGCCCTGTTTGAGGTGCCCAAACGCTACAAGGAGCCGGTGCTGGTCTCGGGCACGGACGGCGTGGGTACCAAGCTCAAGCTGGCATTCGAGTGGAACATGCACGACACCGTGGGCATCGACCTGGTGGCCATGAGCGTGAACGACGTGCTGGTGCAGGGCGCCGAGCCGCTGTTCTTCCTGGACTACTTTGCCTGTGGCAAGCTGGATGTGGACACCGCCGCCGCCGTGGTCGGCGGCATTGCCAGGGGTTGTGAGCTGTCTGGCTGCGCGCTGATTGGCGGCGAAACGGCGGAAATGCCCGGCATGTACCCCGCTGGCGAATACGACCTGGCCGGCTTTGCCGTCGGCGCCGTCGAAAAATCCAAGATCCTCACTGGTGCTGACGTGGAGCCCGGCGACGTAGTGCTGGGCCTGGCCAGCCACGGCGTGCACTCCAATGGCTTCAGCCTGGTGCGCAAGTGCATCGAACGTGCCGGCGCCAGCGCCCCCGCCACGCTTGACGGCAAGCCCTTCAAACAGGCCATCATGGAGCCCACCCGCCTGTACGTGAAGAACGTGCTGGCTGCGCTGGCGGCCCACCCGATCAAGGCTTTGGCCCACATCACTGGCGGCGGCCTGCTGGAAAACATACCGCGCGTTCTGCCCGAAGGCATGGCGGCCCACCTGACCAAAGGCAGCTGGCCACAAACTGAGCTGTTTGCCTGGCTGCAACAAACCGCTGGCATTGACGACATCGAGATGAACCGCACCTTCAACAACGGTATCGGTATGGTCGTCGTCGTGGATGCGGCCCATGCCGAGGCCACCGCGGCCACCCTGCGTGCTTCCGGCGAAACGGTTTACACCATTGGCCGTATTGCGCCACGGGGTGACGCTGCTCCCGTCGTCGTGGCGTAAATTCCGGGCCTACCCGCCACACGCTAGCAAATTCATAGCTGCCAGCCCTTGTATTTACTGGACTTTTTGAAGATTTAGTTCCACACTTTCCATTCCGTTGGGAATGGAGATATGGTTCATGCCGGTAATTGCAGTGGTCAACCGCAAAGGTGGCAGTGGCAAAAGCACACTGGCAACCCACCTGGCCGCATGGCTGGCTGCGCAGGGCATGGCCGTCATGCTGGGGGATGTGGACCGACAACAATCCACACGCGCCTGGCTGCGCAGGCGATCCCCAACACTGCCGGCCATCGTGCCCTGGGCCATGGACGAGAAGAATGTCCTCAAGGCCCCGCCCGGCGTCACCCATGTGGTGCTGGACACACCCGGCGGCATGCGCGGGTTTGAACTTGCCAAGGTGGTGATGTCCGCCGACGCCATCATCATTCCTGTCTGCAACTCCATGTTTGATCGCGAGTCCGCCAGTGCCTGTGTCGCGGAACTGATGGCACTCCCGCGGGTGGCCTCCGGGCGCTGCCGGATCGGACTGGTTGGTATGCGCATCGATGCCCGAACCCGCGCTGCAGAGGTCCTGCGGGAGTGGGCGAAAGCACTGCATGTTCCTTTTCTGGGGGTGCTCCGGGAAACCCAGTTGTATGTGCGCAGCCTGGAGAACGGGCAGACCGTGTTTGACCTGCCGGTTTCCGTCAATGGCGCGGACCAGCAACAGTGGGAGCCCATTCTGGAATGGCTGCAGGTCTTTGCCCGCGCCCCGCTTCCGCTGCGAACTGGCATGGGAATTGGATCAGCCCGTGCGGCCAGCCTGATGCCCGCCCAGGAGGTGCTGGTACATGGCAGCCGCCTTGCCGCTGCGCCGGATACCGATCCTGTACAACCTGCAACCACCACCGAGCCATTTGACGCCCCCCGATTTTTGCTGCGCGAAGCGCGCAACCCCAATCAGAATGTCCTGATTTGATCGAAGTCTGTCCGCTGCAGTTCGGACAAAGCGCTCTACCGCAGTAAAAATAAGGGCTTCAACCACTTCATCTCCGGAGCCAATTCCATGAATACCTGTCTGATTGTGATCGACGTACAGGAATCTTTTCGCCACCGCCCCTACTCCACCGAACGCGGCATGCCAACCTTTCTGGCAGCCCAGAACGCCCTGATCGAAGGATGTGTGGCCCACGGCGTTCCGGTCGTGCGGGTATTGCACGTGGATGGCCCCAGGACCGCGGACAACCCTTTTGCGCTGGAATCTGGCCACGTCACCCCCCTGAAAGGACTGACAGACTTCACCCCCGCTGCAACATTTCACAAAACCCGCCACAGCGCACTGGTAGGCACCGGACTGGATGTGTGGCTGACACAAAACGGCATTCAACACCTGCTGATCAGCGGCATACGTACCGAACAATGCTGCGAGACCACCACGCGGCACGCGTCCGACCTGGGCTGGACCGTGGACTTTATCCTGGACGCCACCCACACCTACGACATGCAACAGCCAGACGGAACCCCATTGAGCACCAACGACATCAAGGCCCGCACAGCAACGGTACTGAACGGGCGTTTTGCAAAAGTACGCAACGTCGCGGAAGTCCTTGCGTCAATGTCATAAGCACATCGGCATGCAACCCACTGCCGTCTGGGATGTCCTGTTCCTCATCCTGCCCGACAGCCTGATTCTGGACTGGGCAGGCCCGGCCGAGGCACTGCGCATGGCCAACCAGTGCATGCACCAGAGGGGTCTGCCCGAGCCGTTCCGGATGCAGTTCATCAGCCCCTCAGGCGAGGCGTCCAGCTCTGTCGGGGCCATGATCGCCGGCCTTGCACCCTTGCCCGCAAAACTGAAACACCCCACCTGGGTGGTCCTTTTGGGGCAACCTGGCCAGACCATCCGCATGGATACGTCTGCCATGCGAGCGGCCCAGCATTGGCTGCAATCCCTGAAGCTGGAAACCGGCCGCACCGAGCTGGTCACCGTGTGTGCCGGGACCATACTCGCCGCGCATGCCGGCTTGCTCACCGGCAAGCATGCGACCACCCACCACCAGCATCTGGATGAATTGCAGGCGGCGGCCCCGTCGTGTCAGGTCGTCAGCAATCGCGTGTTTGTCTGCGATGCCCCCGTCTACAGCAGCGCCGGCGTCACCACCGGCATCGATCTGTTCCTGTACCGTATTGCACAGGTGTGCGGCCCTGCTGTCGCCGCGCAGGTGGCACAGACCCTGGTGCTCGCCATGCGCCGCGGACCGCATGACCCGGAGTTGTCACCCTTTCTGGCCTACCGCCACCACATGCACCCCGCGTTGCACCAGGTGCAGGATGCGGTGAGCCACCACCCGGCGCAGGACTGGACGGTTCCTGCCATGGCCGCGATTGCCCACACATCGCCCCGCAACCTGACCCGGCTGTTTACCGAACATGCGGGTGTCGCACCGCTGGGGTATTTGCGGCAGATACGCCTGGCGGTTGCGGCGGCCGCGCTGCGGTCAGGGCGCAATGTCACCCAGGCTGCCGCGCAGGCGGGCTTCAGTTCAGATACACAGTTACGCCGCGCCTGGTCCCATTTCGGGTACGCAGGTACACCATCACAACCTGACTTGCCCTAGCTAGCGCCATTCAGCCGTTGAGCCGGCGCAATTCGTCCACGCGGTCGGCAATGGCATCCACATCGACCAGATCATCGGAGTGCACCAGATAGCACTCCAGATCGGCAACCGCCTGATCGGTGTGTCCCAACTCGGCATGCGCCAGCCCGCGATCCCGGTACTCTGGCCAAGACTCCGGCATCAGGACCACCAGGCGCTCCTGAACTGCCAGCATGCGTTCCCAGTCCTCCTGGGTGCGGTAGATTTCTTTCAGATTGCGCAGCATGCGGCCGATGATTTCGCGCGGCGGTGCAGTCTGCAGATACAGCCCCAGCGGCACGTCGAATTCATCGACCAGCCCGTTGCGACGGCGGTACGGATCCAGCCGCTCGGCCAGCTCTTCACGGCTGAGCGAATGGCCGGTCATGGGATCAAGCACTGCCTGCCCCATAGGCAAATGGACCTTCACCAGAAAATGTCCCGGAAAACCCACGCCGCGCACTGAAAGCACCAACCCCTGCGCCAGCTCCATCCACAGCACCCCCAGCGAGATGGGAATGCCACGGCGCGTGCGCAAAAGCGCATTGAGGTAACTGTTCTCCGGGTCGTAGTAATTGTTGACGTTGCCACCGAACCCCAGGTCCTTGAAGAAAAACTGGTTGAGGACGCGCAACTTCTGCAGGGGACCTGCGTCAGCAGGCAAGCGACGGCGCACACGGGAGAGCAACTGGTCCACGTCGTCGAGCACGGACTGGATGTCGAGATCGGGGTATTCGTCCTGCGCCAGGCTGACGGCGGCCTCGAACAGGGCAAAGTCAGCGTCGCTCTGCACCAGGGACGCAAAGTAATCCAGCGGAGTAGGCGGTGTATACGAAAACTGCATACGAAACCTCACTTGGGTCGTTAACGACGCAGAAATTGTCGCAGGTTCAGGCCGGCGGCCCAAACGGCCCCTAAATAAATGGACATGGCACCGGCCATCAGTAGCGCCAGCAGGCCAATGCGCTTGAGGCTTTCAGAACGCAACTCGGTCCAGGCAAAGGCCTGTGCAGCCCACAACAGGTAGATCACCAACAGCGCGCTTCCGGCCAGCACCTGCAACAAAAACAAGCCCCAGCCGGCTTCTGGCCGGTAGCTTTTGCGCCGCATCAGCCCCACGAGCAACCAGGTCGCGTTGATCAGGGCACCCAGACCGATGGACAGGGACAGGCCGGCATGCTTGAACAGGGGTACCAGCACGATGTTGAGCAACTGGGTGATGATGAGCACGACCACCGCAATGCGCACCGGCGTCTTGATGTCCTGGCTGGCGTAGTAGCCTGGCGCCAGCACCTTGATGGCCACAATACCTACCAGCCCGGCGCCCCACCCCATCAGGGCCAGCGTGGTCTGTTGTACATCCGCCTCGGTGAATGCGCCGTAGTGGTAAAGCACGGCCACCAGCGGTTTAGCAAACGTCAGCAGACCGATGGCACAGGGCACGGACAGCAACACCACAATGCGCAGCCCCCAGTCCAGCAACGCGGAGTACTTGGCAGCGTCGCCCGACGCCTTGGCGCCAGCCAGTTGCGGCATCAGCACGACCCCCAGCGCCACACCCAGCATGGCGGTAGGGAACTCCATCAGCCGGTCGGCATAGGTGAGCCAACTTACGCTGCCCGTAGGCAGGTGGGATGCGATCTGGGTATTGATCAGCAGTGAGATCTGGGCCACGCTGACCCCAAGCAGGGCCGGCAACATCAGCTTGCCGATGCGTCGGGTACCCGGGTCCTGCCAGGCATCGCGGATGGCACTGGTGCGCACACCAATGCGCGGCAGCAGTCCCAGCCGGTGGAGCGCCGGAATCTGGACTGCGAGTTGCAGCACGCCACCAACCATGACCCCCACGCCCATGGCATAGATGGGCTCAATGCCGCGCTGCCCCAACCAGGGTGCCAGCAGCCAGGCTGCAGAAATCATGGACAGGTTAAGCAAAACCGGCGTAGCTGCAGGTACCGCAAACCGTTTCCAGGTATTGAGCACGCCGGAAGACAAAGCCACCATGGACATGAACCCGATATACGGGAACATGAACCGCGTCAGGAACACCGCTGCGTCGTATCCACGCGGGTCCTTCTGCATTCCACTGGCCATGGCCCACACCAGGAACGGGGATGCCAACACCCCCACAATGCAAGTGAGCAGCAATACCCAGGCCAGCAAGGTGGCGACCCGGTTCACCAGCAGGTGCGTCGCTTCCTCGCCATGTTGCGCCTTGCTGGCAGCCAGCACCGGGACAAATGCCTGGCTAAACGCGCCCTCGGCGAAAAGCCTGCGAAACAGGTTGGGAATACGAAATGCCACATTGAATGCGTCCGTCATGGCGCTGGCACCGAAAGTGGCTGCAACCAGCAACTCACGCACCAGACCAGTAATGCGAGACACCAGGGTCCACAAGGACACAGTAGAGGCAGATTTGATAAGGCTCACGGGGCGAGTGTAGCCCGAGGTATCTCCACCGGCGGCCCGGCAAAGACCGATTTGCCTGAACCGGGGCCGGGCTGGTACAATAGTCGGCTTTGCTGACAACATCCTCAGACACAAGGAATTACTACTATGGCATCTGGAAAACCCAAGAAAAAGAACCCGCGCCTGGCGTCGGGCCGTAAACGCGTCCGTCAGGACATCAAGATCAATGCAGCAAACACCTCCCTGCGTTCCAAATACCGCACTGCGGTAAAGAACGTTGAGAAGGCAGTTCTGGCCGGCGACAAGACCAAGGCCGGTGAACTGTTTGCGAAGATGCAAGCCGTGGTGGATACCGTGGCTGACAAGGGCATCTTCCACAAGAACAAGGCCGCTCGCGACAAGAGCCGTCTGGCCACCAAGGTGAAAGCCTTGGCCCTCGCAGCCTAATCACTTAGGCAAATCGCACGAGTTCTTCGGAACTCGCCGTTTGTATAGGGTGCGCTGTCAGCAAAGCAAAAAAGCCGTTCATTTGAACGGCTTTTTTGTTGGTCGGTCCCGCGGTGTCAGGCGCGGGCCGCAACGACGTCGGCCACCGCCAGCGCCGTCATATTCACGATGCGGCGCACCGTACAAGAGCCGGTGAGGATGTGCGCAGGGCGCGCCGCCCCCAGCAGGATCGGGCCCACCGTGGTATTGGCTGCCCCCGTGACCTTGAGTACATTGAACAGGATGTTCGCGCTGTCGATATTGGGGCAAATCAGAACGTTGGCGGTACCGGTCAGCGTCGATTCGGACAGGTAGGCACCACGAATCGCTTCAGACAACGCGGCATCCCCGTGCAATTCGCCATCGCTTTCCACATCCGGAGCCATTTTGACGAACAGGTCGCGGGCCTGGCGCATCTTGAGCGCAGAGGAGCGCCGGCTGGAGCCGTAGTTGGAGTGGGACAGGAAGGCCACCTTGGGTGTGATACCGAAGCGGCGCACCTCTTCGGCAGCACGCAGGGCAATTTCTGCCAGTTCCTGCGCACAGGGATCCTCGTTGACATAGGTATCCGCGATGAACAGCGTGTGCTTTTCCAGCATCAGCGCGTTCATGGTGGAAAAACCAGAGCTGCCGGCACGCAGGCCGATCACATCGCGTACATAGTCCAGGTGCCCGTCAAAACGGCCATTCACACCGCACACCATGGCGTCAGCGTCACCCAGATGCACCATCAGCGCAGAAATCAGGGTATTGGAGCGTCGCACCGCGGCCTTGGCTGCTTCAGGCGTTACACCACTGCGGCCCATAAGCCGGTGGTAGGTTTCCCAATACTGGCGAAAACGTGCGTCATTTTCGGGGTCCACCACGTCAAAGTCGCGATCGCGTCGGATGTGCAGGCCGGCCTTCTGGATGCGCATGTCGATGACCGCAGGGCGCCCCACCAGGGTGGGTTTCACCATGTGCTCGTCCAGCGCAGTCTGCACCGCGCGCAATACGCGTTCGTCCTCCCCTTCCGCATAGGCCACACGCTTGGCCGATGCCGGCGCAGCCTTCGCAGCCGCAAACACAGGCCGCATGAACATGCCCGTGTGCGACACGTACTGGTTGAGCGAATCGCGGTAGGCGTCGTAATCGGCAATGGGGCGTGTGGCTACACCGGAGGCCTCTGCAGCTTTTGCCACGGCAGGTGCAATGCGCAGGATCAGACGCGAATCAAAGGGTTTGGGAATCAGGTAGTCGGCACCAAAGTGCAACTCCTGCCCTGGATAGGCCGCAGCCACCTCGTCACTGATCTCGGCCTTGGCCAGGTCGGCAATCTCGCGCACGCAGGCCAGCTTCATTTCCTCGGTGATCTTGGTGGCACCACAATCCAGCGCGCCACGGAAGATGTAGGGGAAGCACAGAACGTTGTTGACCTGGTTCGGGTAGTCCGAACGCCCCGTCGCCATGATGCAGTCGGGCCGCGCGGCCAGAGCGAGCTCCGGCCGGATTTCGGGTTCGGGGTTGGCCAGCGCCAGGATGATGGGCTGGCGTGCCATGGTTTTGACCATGTCCCCCGACAGCACTCCCGCTGTGGAACAACCCAGGAACACGTCTGCATTGACTACCGCGTCTGCCAGTGTGCGGGCCTCCGTTTTTTGGGCGTAACGGGCCTTGGACTCGTCATAACCGCCAGGCCGACCTTCGTAGATGACGCCCTTGGAATCGCACATGAACACGTTGGAGCGTTTCACACCCAGCCCGACCATGACATCCACGCAGGCCAGCGCAGCAGCGCCTGCGCCGGACACCGCCAGTTTGACTTCACCAATGGCTTTACCCACCAGTTCGAGACCATTGAGAAGCGCTGCCGAGGAAATGATGGCCGTGCCATGCTGGTCGTCATGGAACACCGGGATATTCAGCCGCTCACGCAACTTTTTCTCAATGTAGAAGCACTCTGGCGCCTTGATGTCCTCCAGGTTGATGCCCCCCAGCGTGGGCTCCAGGGCGGCGATGATGTCCACCAGCTTGTCCGGATCGTTCTCGGCCAGCTCGATGTCGAACACGTCAATGCCCGAGAACTTCTTGAACAGACAGCCCTTGCCCTCCATCACCGGCTTGCTGGCCAGGGGGCCGATATTGCCCAGTCCCAGCACAGCCGTGCCATTGGTGACCACACCGACCAGATTGCCACGGCTGGTGTACTCGGCCGCTTTGGTTGGGTCGGCCTCAATGTCCAGGCAGGGATACGCCACACCGGGCGAGTACGCCAGCGACAGGTCGCGCTGGTTGGACAGGGGCTTGGTGGGTGATACGGCGATCTTTCCGCGAACCGGGAAACGGTGGTATTCACGCGCGGCTTCACGCAGCGCCGATTCGGCTGCGGACAATTCGTTGGTCATGGAGGGTCCTGAACTGGAGGGTTATAGCTTCACTGGCCAAACGGCCACCTGTGAAATTCTATGACGACGAGTCCCTGGCAGCAGGCGACACGCTATAGGTAGATTTTTTGCAGCAAGCGGATCAGTGTCTTGCGCTCGGCGGCTGTCAGTCTTGGCGCAGCGGCAATCTCGAGCTTGTAGGCATCCTCTTCGGCAATGGCCATCAACGCTTTGCCTTCGGGCGTAGGGTGCAATCCCATGGCGCGCCCGTCGTTGGGATGCGGACGGCGGATGATCAGTCCGCGTTTTTCCATTGCATTGACCATGCCCACCAAATTGGGCGGCAAGATGTTGAGCGCCGTGCATAGCTGGCGTGACGTGATGCCCGGGTTGTGCACGATCAGCGAAGCCACCGAGAAATCGACCGGACGGAAATCATGCTCCTCCATCTTGCGCAAAAACACATCAATGATGGACAGCGCGGCCCGCCGGGCGTTGTAGCCCAACAGGGTCTCAAGGTAGTCAGAGTTAACTTGGTCTACGCTGGGTGCAGCATCATTGGGGGCAGAGGACATGGAGGTCAGGCAGTCAGGGCAACAGCAGGTGCGCTGATGATAGCGATTCGCATACCAAACTCCGGCATAACCCAACGCTGCAATGCCTGTTCCGGCGCAGCCCACCGTGCGCTGTGGTCAGGCGCTTCGCGTGCGATCTTCAGCCACGCCCAATCGAGCAAAAGTACAGCCACAGCCCGCAAGTAGTCGTCGGCGACCCAGTAAGCACCCGTCCCGTCAGCCGCCGCAGCTGCAATGATGCCCATTGTTGCTTTCTCCAGCACGGCAATCCGGGCAGCAGTCTTCTGATCGGCTGGATTGCCATCGTCCAGCTCGGAGCGGAGGTCCCGCAGCCATGCCGAGAAAGTCGCTCCCCCATCAGACAGGATCTTGCGCACCAGCAGGTCGATCGCTTGAATTTCGTTGGTGCCCTCGTAAATCATGGCCACGCGCGAGTCCCGCACATTCTGCTCGATGCCCCACTCGCGCACATAGCCGTGGCCACCAAACACCTGCAGGCACTCGCTGCCACCATAAAACGCCTGGTGGGTAAACGCCGCCTTGATCACGGGCGTCACCAGACTGCACCATCGCTGCGCTGCGGCCTTGCGTGCGGCATCGGGATGGTGCTTGGCGATGTCCAACTCTAGCGCCGTGCGATAGGCCAGTAGGCGCCCGCCGTCGATCCAGGCGCGCTGTGTATCGAGAATGCGGCGCATGGCAGGGTGTTCAGCAATCACATCGGCCTCTGCGGCCAACTTGCCACGTCCCGGCGCGCGCATCTGGCGACGGTCTCTGGAGTAGGCATCGGCTTTTTGCCACGCAGCATCCAGCAAACCGATGCCCTGCAGTGCCACATGCAACCGTGCAGCGTTCATCATCACGAACATGGCGTTGAGGCCTTTACCAGGCTCACCCACAATCTGACCTGAAGCCTCGTCAAAACGCATCACACAGGTGGGGCTGCCATGCAAGCCCATCTTCTCTTCAATGCGCTCGCAGTGCACCGCACTGCGGCTGCCATCCGGGTAGAACTTGGGCACCAGAAACAAGGACAACCCCTTGGGACCGGGTGGAGCGTCAGGCAAGCGGGCCAGGACCAGGTGCACGATGTTGTCACTCAAGTCATGCTCACCACCGGAAATGAATATCTTGGTGCCACTGATGCGGTAGGTGCCATCGGCCTGGGGCACGGCCTTGGTCCGCGCCAGGCCCAGATCGCTTCCGGCGTGTGGCTCGGTCAGGCACATGGTGGCCAACCATTCGCCAGTGGCCACTTTCTCCAGGTACTGCGCTTTGAGGTCCTCGCTGGCATGGTGCTTGATGCACTCATAGGCACCATGCAACAAGCCCGGAGCCATGGTCCAGCCATGGTTGGCCGCACTTAAATTCTCATACAGCACCGCCTCCAGCACGGCGGGCAAGCCCTGCCCTCCATCTTCCGTTGCAGCCGCCAGGGCTGGCCAACCGGCCTGCCAGAAGGCCTGGTAGGCATCGCGAAAGCCTGGCGGTGTGGTGACCTTGCCGGCATCAAATCGGCATCCGGTTTCATCGCCATCACGGTTGAGTGGTGCAATGACCTCACCTACAAATTTCCCCGCCTCATCGAGCACCTGCTGCATCAGATCCGCGTCGATTTCGGTGAAAGGTGCAAGCGCCTGGAGCTGCCCGGGTGCGCGCAGCACATGGGCAATCAGGTGAAAGGTGTCAGCGGTTTGAGGTTGGTAATTCATGGCTGGAGAGTGGAGCAATCAGGCGGCTTGTTTTTTCTTGGCGGCACCGAGGTAGGTGTCAATCACGCGCGGATCGGTGGCCAGTTCTTTGGCCGGCCCATGCAGGGCAATTTCCCCCATCTCCAGCACATAGCCATAGTCAGCCGTCTCCAGAGCTGCGCGGGCGTTCTGCTCTACCAGTAACGTAGTGACGCCCGTCTTGCGCAGCGCATCGATGGTCTGGAAAATCTCCCTCACCACCAGCGGCGCCAAACCGAGGCTGGGTTCGTCCAGCATCAGCAAGGTGGGGCGCGACATCATCGCGCGGCCCACGGCCAGCATCTGGCGCTCGCCTCCTGACAGCGTGCCCGCGGCCTGGGTGCGGCGCTCTTTCAAACGGGGGAAGAGCTGGAACACCACATCGAGTTGCTCGCGCCACTGCGCATTGCCTTTGCGCACCTGCCGGAAGGCACCCAGCTCCAGGTTGTCCTGCACAGGCATGGTGCCGAACAGCTCCCGCTTTTCTGGCACCAGTGCAATGCCCAGCATGACGCGTTCTTCTAGCGTCAGCTGGTCAATGGCACGCCCCTCGAACTCCATACTTCCGCGCGACGGCAGCACACCCATCAGCGCATTCAGAAAGGTTGACTTACCGGCCCCGTTGGGACCAATCACGGTGATCACACTGCCCTTGGGCGCATGGAGGTCAATGGAATGCAGCACCTCGGCACGGCCATAACCAGCCTGCAGGCCTTTGACCGATAAAACGTTTTGGCTCATGGTGGCCTTCCTTCAATGTTCTACACCCAGGTACGCAGCGCGTACTTTGGGGCTTTGCTGCACTTCTTCAGGCGTGCCGTCCATCAGCTTGGTGCCGAACTCCATCACCACGATGTGGTCGGTCACGTCCATCACCAGGTCCATGTCGTGCTCGACCAGCAGGATGCTCATGCCTTCAGATTGCAATTGACGCAGTACCTGGATCAGCGCCTGCTTCTCCTTGTGGCGCAGACCGGCTGCGGGCTCATCGAGCAGCAGCAGTGCCGGGTCGCTGCACAGGGCGCGGGCGATTTCCAGCAGACGCTGCGGGCCCATGGCCAGGTTGCCCGCCAGCTCGTGCATGGCGTGGCCCATACCGATGCGCTCCAGCTGACGCGCAGCTTCGCGCATCAGACTTTGCTCTTCAGCACGGTCCAGGCGAAGCATGGACTTCAGCGCGTTGTCGTGTCCCCGCAGCTGCGCGCCCAGTGCCACGTTTTCCAGCACCGTCATTTCCGGAATCATCTTCACGTGCTGGAAGGTCCGGCTCATACCGCGGCGCGCGATTTCTCGTGAAGGCAGGCCACTGATAACGTCACCGCGGAACTTGACCGTACCCGAGGTCAGGCCCAGCACGCCGGTGACCAGATTGAAGGTGGTCGACTTGCCTGCCCCGTTAGGACCAATCAGACCCACAATTTGGCCAGCCTGGATCGAGAAGTTGATGTCGTTCACCGCCACCAGACCGCCAAACTCCTTGCGGATACTGTTGACTTCGAGCACCGTATCGCCCTTCGCTGGCTTGGTGCGCTCAGGCAAGGCCGGCGCGCTGTGCCAGTCTTCCTTGCGGTTGGGCTTGGGCAGGTATTTGCCTACCAGCGACCACATGCCGTCAGGCAAGTATTTCAATACCAGTACCAGCACAACGCCGAACACAATCACTTCGTAGCTGCCGCTGGTACCAATCAGCTTGGGCAGGAGCACCTGCAACCAGTCTTCCAGCAGCTTGGTAGCCACCGCGCCACCAATTGCTCCCCACACAAAACCCGTACCACCCAACACAGCCATGAACAGGTATTCAATGCCCATCTTCAAACCAAAGGGGGATGGGTTGATCGAGTGCTGGAAGTGCGCAAACAACCAGCCGGAAATGCTGGCAAACAACGCAGCAATCAAAAAGATGCCCACCTTGTGCTGCAACGTGTCCACCCCCATGGCCTCGGCCATCAGGGTGCTCGAACGCATGGCGCGAATGGCACGGCCGGTGCGCGAGTCCAGCAGGTTCAATACGGCAAAGGCTCCCAGCAGCACCGCACTCCAGGCCAGTACAAAGAAACTGCGGCCACTGCTGACTTCCCAACTGCCCAGCATCAGGGGCGGAATGCCCAACATGCCGTCGTACTTGCCCAATGCATCCATATTGCCCATCAGGTAGTACAGCGACAGGCCCCAGGCAATGGTGGCCAACGGCAAATAGTGGCCCGACATACGCAGCGTGATCCAGCCCACCAGCAGTGCACTGACTGCGGTGATGCCCAACCCGGCAAATACCGTGAGCCACGGTGACCAGCCCATTTGTGTGGTGAGGTAAGCGCTGGTGTAGGCACCAATGCCTACAAATGCAGCCTGACCGAACGACGTCAGGCCACCGATACCGGTGAGCAGCACCAGCCCCAAAACCACCAGGCTGTAGAGCGCAATGTAGTTGAGCTGTGCAATCCAGAATTCCGGCACCGGAGACACTGCGTAGAGCAGCATGAACGCAAACACGGCCACGCGTTGTATGCGCGCGTTGTGCACCCAGTGGGAGAGTTGATCTGTGAATTTCATGTCAATGTTCCTCGTCGTGGCCGCCAGCCACCGAACGCCACAACAGGATGGGCAGCACCAGCGAGAACACCACCACTTCCTTGAACGCACTGGCCCAGAAAGAAGCAAAAGCCTCCACCGTGCCTACAAACAGCGCACCCACCAGCGCCAGGGGGTAGCTGGACAAGCCACCAATCACTGCGGCCACAAAGCCCTTGAGCCCGATCAAAAATCCCGAGTCATAAAAAATGGTGGTGGTGGGACCAATCAACAGCCCCGACAACGCACCAATCAGCGCGGCCATCAGGAACGTGAGCTGCCCCGCGCCATTGCTGGATATACCCATGAGGCGTGCCCCCAGACGGTTAACCGCGGTAGCACGCAGTGCCTTGCCATAGAGCGAACGTTCAAAGAACAGCCACAGCAACACGATGAGTGCAATCGACGCGGCAAAGATGATCAGTGCCTGACCCGAAAACACGACGGGCCCCAGAGGCAAACGCAGGTCCGAGAAGGTGGGGTTACGGAAACCCTCGGCACCGAAAAACAGCAAGCCCAGACCGGTCATGGTGAAGTGCACCCCCACCGAAACGATCAGCAACACCAGAGGCGTAGCAGCCTCGAGCGACTGGTAGGCCAGGCGGTACACCAGCGGGCCAAAGGCGGTGACCAGCGCGACGCTGAGCACGGCCTGGATGCCGATGTGCAAGTTGTGTGGCGCGGCCCATGCCGTCCCACCGGCGATGACGACGGAAGGCAACAGCATTTTCAGCGCCGCCTTGATGGCGCGCGTGGCATTGCGCTGGTGCCGCCACTGGGCCACGCCTTCGACCAGACTGGTCACCACAGCCAGAATCAGCAGCAGCCAGACCGTACCCGGTACCTTGCCGGTTTGCATGATGGCCAGGGTGAGCGCGCCGTAGGCGACAAACTCCCCCTGGGGAATAAAGATGACGCGCGTGACGGCGAATACCAGCACGGTAGCCAGACCCAGCAGGGCGTACACAGCACCATTGGTCAAGCCGTCCAGCAGCAGGATGCTGGCGATCGTTGCGTCCATGGGAGAACCTTTTAAAAAATCAGATGGGGGTTGGGCATGCCCTGCCCGCGGGTGGCGGAGGACTCTTGTACAGAGCCCCCCGCGCGAATGGCTAGGCTGAGGTCTTATTCAACCTTGAATTCGCCGTTGACCACCTTGAGCATCACGCCCGTTTCCAGGGTGTAACCCCAGTGGTCGGTCTTGGACCAGTTCATCACGCCATGGGCGAATACCGTGCGGCCCATGGTTTCAAAGGCATCACGCAATGCAAGGCGGAATTCAGGGGTTCCCGGTTTGGCTTTCTTCAAAGCGAGGGGAACGGCTTTTTCCAGTGCAATCTGCGCATCATAGGAGTGTCCGGCAAACTGGTTGCGCAAACCAGCACCCACCGCCTTCTCGTACTTCTGCACAAAGTCAATGGCAACCTTCTTGGAAGGGTGGCTGTCAGGCAACTGCTCTGCAATCACTGCAGGACCCGAAACCACATAAGTGCCTTCCACGGCCTTTCCGCCCACACGCATCAAGTCCCTGGAAGCGGCCGCGTGGGTTTGGTAAACCTTACCTTTGTAACCGCGTTCCACCAGACCCAGTTGTGGCATGGCTGCACCTGAACCGGAAGCAACCACCAGAATGGCATCGGGGTTGGCGGCCACCAGCTTCAGCGCCTGTGCAGTCACGCCTGTGTCCGTACGGGCGAAACGCTCAACAGCCACAATCTTGATACCCGCTTTTTCAGCCTGGGGCGTGAGCTCCTTGAGCCACTGCTCACCATAGACGTCGGTGTAGCCCAGGAAACCAATGGTCTTGACACCCTGCTTGACCATGTGCTCCACCACGGCATGGCCCATGACAGTGTTGGACTGGGGCAGACGGAACACCCACTCGTCCTTGCCCGGAGGCAGACCCACGGGCGAGCCCGCCAGTTGCACCGTCTTGGCACCGGTTGCCACGTCGGCCATGGCTGCAGCCACAGGCGTCAGGCACGAGCCGATGATGACATCCACCTTGTCATCGGTGGTGAAGCGGCGTGCATTCTGTGCACCTTTGCCGGGGTCGGACGCATCGTCCAACACAATCAGATTCACTTTTTCGCCCGCAATGGTGCTGGGGAACAGCTTGAACTGGTTCTGCATGGGGATGCCCAGACCCGAACCGGGCCCGGTCAGCGACAGGCCACGCCGATGGTGATGTCTGCCAGTGCAGCACCCGATACGGTCAGTGTGGCTGCCATTGCGACGAGGGATTTAACGAGTTTCATGCAAAGTCTCCTTTAGTTGTTGGAACGGGAACAGGAATTAAATCAGGGTGAGTCAAGAACACAAGGCCTTGATGTCGGCCGGCACGGGAATGGATTTGATGCGGTCAGGATTCTCGGGCAGGCGTACGCAAAACGCACGCACCTCGGTGCCTTCGCACAGCACATCGTCGCCGCGTTTGACCACGTGGCGGTGCACAAATACCTTGTCGCGCCACTCCTGCACGCTGGTGTGGATTTGCAGGGTTTCGCCATAGGTGGCGGGTCGCATGAATTTGGTGTTGATCTCCAGCAGCGGCGTACCGATGATGCCGGTGGTCTTCACCAGCTCGCGCCAGGTGGGCACACCACATTTCACGAAGAAATTCAGCGAAGCTGCATCCATCCATTTGGAAAAATTGGGAAAGAAAACGATGCCTGCAGGATCGCAGTCACCAAACATCACTTCCACTTCGTACACAACGGTTTTACTCATGCTCATCTCTCAGCGGGGGGCCATGCGCAGTGCGCCATCCAGACGGATCACCTCGCCATTGAGGTGGCCGTTGGTCACGATGTGGACAGCAAGCTGCGCAAACTCTTCGGGCTTGCCCAGACGCTGCGGAAACGGAATGCTGGCCGCCAGCGACTGCTGCACCGGTTCGGGCAAAGTGCGCATCAGCGGTGTGGCAAAGAGCCCCGGAGCGATGGTGCACACGCGGATACCGTGCTGTGCCAGATCGCGTGCCATGGGCAGGGTCATGCCGGCCACGCCTGCCTTGGACGCACTGTAGGCCTGCTGACCGACCTGGCCGTCAAACGCAGCCACCGAAGCAGTGAACACCATGGCACCGCGCTCACCATCTTCCATCGGGTCCAGCTTGGCGCAGACAGCAGCAAACAGGCGCGCCACGTTGTAGGTGCCAATCAGGTTGACGTTGATCACCTTGGCAAAGTCTTCCAGTGGTGCGGCATTGCCATCCTTGCCCACCACGCGCTTGGCACTGCCGATGCCGGCAATCTGCATGAGGATGCGGGCCGGGCCGTGGGCAGCTTGCGCCTCAGTGATCGCGCTTTGCACGCTGTCCGGGCTGGTCACATCGCACTGCATGGCAATGCCACCAATGTCGCTGGCCACCTTCTGCGCGGCCGCCAGATTCACGTCGAGTATGGCGACCTTGGCACCCAACCGGGCCAATTCCCGTGCGGTGGCCTCGCCCAGACCGGAACCACCGCCGGTTACCAATGCTGCTTGTCCTTGAACATTCATCGCTCTTTCCTTTTGCTATTATTTTGATAGCTATCTACGCAATTGATACGGGGGCTAGGGCCCGATTTAGCTCGCAAGCGGGTTCTCCAGCAAGAGGGCAATCCCTTGCCCGCCACCGATGCAGGCACTGGACACACCGTAGCGCAGCCCACTGCGCTGCAGCTCGCGCGCCAGCGTGAGCGTCAAACGCACGCCAGTCGCAGCCAAGGGGTGACCCAGGGCGATCGCGCCGCCATTGACGTTGAGCTTGCTCAGATCCAGACCCAGTTCGCGGCCGACCGACAGGGTTTGGGCGCCCTGCGCCTCGTTGATCTCAAAGCGCCCGATCGCGTCGAGTTGCAGACCCGCGCGCTCCAGCAACAGCTTGATCGCTGGCGCAGGTCCAATGCCCATGATTTCGGGCGGTACACCCACCACGGCGGCAGCTACCACACGGGCCAGCGGCTTCTTGCCTTCGGCACGTGCATAGGCACCGGAGGCCACAATGGCTGCTGCGGCCGCATCCACCAGTGCCGAACTGTTGCCACCGGTCTGCACGCCACCGGCGTGCACTGCACGCAGCTTGGCCAGCACTTCCACCGGCGAGATGCGGGCGTGGGTGTCCTTGTCGACTTCGGTGATCTTGCCCTGCAGCTTGATGCCACGGGTCGCATAGCCTTCCAGTTCAAACTTCTCGGTCACCACCGGGGAAATTTCACCCGCCAGAAAACCACTCTCCTGCGCCGCCACCGCCTTGGCGAACGAGGCGGAGGCAAACACATCCACCTCTTCGCGGGTGATGCCGTATTTCTTGGCCAGGTTCTCTGCCGTCTGAATCATGTTGATGCCGCAGGCGGAGTCGTTCAGGGCCTCCCACAGGAAGTCCTTGAACTCCACGGGTGAGCCCAGCTTGAAGCCGGTGCGGTGGGTGAAGGCCGCAATCGGGTTGCGGGTCATGTTCTCCGAACCCACCACCAACGCCACGTCGGCACAACCGCTCTGGATCTGCTCTCCCGCCTGGCGGAAAAGCTCGAAGCCGGTGCCGCAGATACGCTGCGTCATCAGCGCGGGCACCGACTGTGGCACACCGGCATACATGCCGATGTGGCGCGGCAGCATGAACTGCTCATAGTCGCCGGGGGCCATATTGCCGGTCAGCACCGTGTTGATGTGCTCGGGCGACACGCCGGCCTTGGCCAGTGCCGCTTTGGCTGCCTTGATGCCCAGATCGGTGGGGGAAATGTGGCCCAGAGCGCCGCAGTAGTCCACCATGGGGGTACGCATGCCGTCGAGCATCCAGATGTCATCGAATGCGTTGAAAAAACCTTTGGAAGCCATGTCAATGTCCTTCTGCTTGCGTGAATCGGGTGTTATTGGGGTTAGAGCGTATGGGGCAGCGTGCCTTCGTGCAGCGCATCCACCATGGCAGCCCGGCAGGCCAGTACGGCGCGCTGGTTGATGGAGCCCTTGTCGGTCACTTCGCCCCGGTCCAGCGAGGGCGGCTCCACCAGCAGGCACAGCTTGGCAATGCGGTTGGCACTGCCGGTGGCCGTCGCAGCCAGCGTGTTCAGCAGCTTCTGGAAATGCGCGACCACGGGTGCGGAAGTCAGCACCTGGTCCATACCCGCATCCGCCGGCAGACCGCTCAGATTGCGGCAACCCAGCACATTGGGGAACACCATGGCTCCGACTTCGTGCATGTTCAGGCCGGTAATCACCACATCCTGAATGCAGGGAGCGCCAGCGGCAATGATCTTGCCGCGCAGCGGGCCGACGCTGACAAAGGTGCCGGTGGCGAGCTTGAAGTCCTCGGCAATGCGGCCATCGAACTTCAGGCCCAGATGGATGTTGGTTTCGTCAATCCATTTGACCGCATCACCCGTGCAGAAAAAACCTTCGCTGTCAAAGTGTGCGGCGGTCTCCTCGGGTGCACGCCAGTAGCCTTGGGTGATGTTGGGGCCGCGATAGCGCACCTCCAACTTGCCCTCACTGGGTACCAGCTTGAGTTCGAGGCCGGGGGCCGGCAGACCCAGATCGCCAGAGCGGACATCGGGGTTGGTTACAAAAATTCCAAAGGGTCCAGACTCGGTCATGCCCAGGCCGGTACCCATCACGATGCGCTGGCCAATCTCGGCCTCTTCGCTCTCGAAAAGGCTGTCCCAAATCGGCTGCGCCAGAGCAGCACCGGCGTAGAAGAACATGCGCGCCTGGGAAAGAAAGTTCTTCCGCAGCGCCAGATCCGTCTTCATCGCGCTGGCGATCGCTTCAAAGCCCGTAGGCACATTGAAATACACCGTGGGCGCAATCTCACGCAGATTGCGCAACGTTTCCCCGATCAGCGCGGGCACCGGCTTGCCATCGTCGATGTACATCGTGCCGCCGTTGTAGACCACCAGGCCGAAATTGTGGTTGCCGCCAAAGGTGTGGTTCCAGGGCAGCCAGTCCACCAGCACCGGGGGCTGCTCGGCCAGCACCGGCATGCTCTGGCGCATTTGCTGCTGGTTGGTACACCACATGCGCTGGGTATTGATCACCGCCTTGGGCAGTTTGGTGGATCCGCTGGTAAACAGAAACTTGGCAATCGTGTCCGGCCCGGTGGCTGCAACGGCTGCATCCACTGCGGACGTTGCCACAGTGGCAGAGAGGTCAGCAAACGATGTGCTCGCACGCCCTTCCATGCTGCCGTTGGAAAAGGCCACTTCCACGTCGGGTGCAACCACCGACTGGATCGCCTTGGCGTAGCGGCTGGCGTCGCTGGCAAACACCAGACCTGGGGTCAGCGTGTTGTAGACATGGCGCAGCTTGGAGTAATCGGTGCTGATGGTGGAATACGCGGGCGACGCCGGACACCAGGGCACACCGGCGAGCAGACAACCCAAAGACAGCAGGGCGTGGTCCAGATCGTTCTCGCTCAGGATCAGCACAGGCCGCTCTGCACTCAAGCCGCGATTCACAATCGCCTGGGCAATGCTGCGCGCGCCGGCCAGCGCCTGCGCGTAGCTGATGCGACGCCAGTCCCCCTTGGTTCCGTCGGCATTGCGGGCACGCTGGGCCATCCAGATGCGGTCCGGCGCAGTGGTGGCCCAGTGCACCAGCCGGTCGGTCATGCATTCGGCGTTTGGCTCCAGTGGCTGCTCGGCGCGAAGGTATTGCACCCCGCCCTCGCCGGCGGTGAGGACACCCCGGGTCACCCCGAAGTGCAATGGCCGGTAATTGTGTGTTGTTGTCATTTGTCTTGTCTCCTGCGCTGATCGTTGTCAGGCTTTTTTGACTTTGGCGGCCTTGCCATCCAGAAAGGCCTTCACGCGCTCCTTGGCTTCCGGTGCACTTTGGGCAATGGCGGCCATCATGGCTTCGGTGAAGAAGCCCTGGTCAGCGGGCTGCTCGGCAATGCGTGGCAGCGCGTGCATCAGCGCGTAGTTGGTCAGCGGCGCGTTGGTGGCGATGCGCTGGGCCAGCTCGAACGCCTTGTCAAAGGCAGTTCCGGTGGGCACCAGGTACTGCGCCATGCCAATGCGCTCGCCGTCCTGCGCGTTGTACACGCGGCCAGTCAACATCATGTCGGTCATGCGGGCCGTGCCAATCAGGCGTGGAATGCGCACCGCACCGCCGCCGCCCACAAAAATGCCGCGGGTGCCTTCCGGCAAGGCGTAAAAGGTGGATTCGTCGGCCACACGGATGTGGCAGGCGCTGGCCAGTTCCAGGCCGCCACCCACCACTGCGCCGTGCAGTGCGGCAATCACCGGCACGGGGCCATACTGCACCCGCTCCAGCGCGGCATGCCACATGCGGGAATGGTGCAGGCCCTGGCCCGCATCGCGCTCCTTGAGCTCGGACAGATCCAGACCAGCGCAGAAGTGCTCGCCCTCGCCATCAATCATCGCGGCACGCACGGTATCGGGCAGGTTTTCAAAGATGTTGCGGATGGAAATAATGAGCGCATCGTTGAGCGCATTGCGCTTTTTTCCGCGCGTCAGGCGAATAACGGCAACCTCCTGGTTGTCGCCGCATATTTCGAGTTGGATGTCTTTGGATGGCATAGCGGGTTTCCTCAATTTGGTCGAATTATGGTTATAAAAAATAACCAATTCAACCCACCCAGCCGCTTATTTTCTAGGTGTTTACCCGGCCATCACGCGCGCGCGAGCACGCCGCTCCAGCCACTGGAGCAGACACTAACCAAAGGAAAATCAGGGGTTGGCCGGACGCTCGGGAACCACAGGCGGCGTATCGCTCGTCTGCAAGTCGTTGTCTTTGGCGAAGTTGATGCAGAAGTCCCACGCCATAACATCGTAGTCGCGCAGATCGCTGTGGACGATGACGCACTTCACTGGACCAAACGACCGGGGAATGCACCATGGCGAATAACCCAGATGGCTGCCTGGCTGAGGCCCACCCGGGCGAAACTGACTCATCACGCCGGCAAGGCGTTCGGCCCAGTCGCTGGGGCGAAAGGTCTTGCCCTGGTGTGTCAGCCCCAGGATGTAGATCTCTTTGGAAGGTGAGGAGGCCATCAGTTGGAAGTTAGTCGCAGCGTCTGGTCGGAAGCAGCCTGTTGGGCTGCTGCGCCGCAGCATGGGCCGGATTCTATCTGAGACAAGCCTCCAATTTACTGACACCCGCGGCGGTGGGGATACTCCTCAGCCGAACTTCAGAAACATCTTGCTGTAAGGCCCCTTGATCTTTCCGATGGCTGCCTTTACAGCTACTGGGTCCTGTGCCAGCAGGGCTGCCTTCAACTCAGCCACAGATTGCTGCACAACTTTCAGGGCAGCCACAAACTCCGGGTCGGAAGCCTGTGACGCCGGTGCCTGTGTACCCAACTGTGCTGCCAGGTATTCCAGCACACCGACCTGCGCGGTCAACTGCAGCAATCCCTTGGGTTGGTCGAACAGCTTTGCGCCTTCTACCAGCACGTGCTCCATCTGTGCGTGGTAGGCATTCATGTAGTCACTGAACACAACGATGTTGTTACGCTGCCGCATTTCTGCCATGACGTCGCGCGCACGCTCCAGGGTTTCGTGGGCGGCGGCCAACTGGTTCCTGCCTATCTCTTCGGCCGCCTTGGCGTACACCGCAGTCACTTCGGACAGCGAGGCCGCGAACCGGGTGTCGCGGTCGTAGGGAGCAGCAGGCTTGCTGCCAAACTGCTTCACGATCTGTGCCCAGGATGTCTGGGCCTGGGTGACTGCCTGTTGCGACTCGGCGGCTGATCCACTGTTGGTTTTGAACAGTGCTGCACGGTAGGGGCCATACGCTTGCTGCATGGCATCGGTCACCGGATCGGCCGCCCAAGCAGGCAGGCCAGTAGCCAGCGACATGGCTGCCAACAAGGAACACGCAATGGGGCGAAAGAATGCTGTCATGGAAGGGAATTTCTATATAAGTGACTGGCGAAGTTTAATCTTCAAACCACCCCGTCGACAAGCCGCCAGACCTGAACACGGAGGGTGCGCCGGCGATGGCCCTAAAATTACCTTTCAACGGCCCAACCTGCAAAGCCATTGCGTTGGGCCGACTTGTTTTTGTGCAACCCCTGGAGCTTCACATGACCGCCGCCACGCCAGCCACCACGCCGTCTTCACCCCACGTGATGAACACCTATGGCCGCCTGCCCATTGCCATGTCGCACGGTCAGGGTTGCCGCGTGTGGGACACCCATGGCAGGGAGTATTTGGATGCATTGGGTGGCATTGCGGTCAACACCCTGGGCCACAACCACCCCAAACTGGTGCCGGCACTGCAGGACCAGATCGCCAAGCTGATCCACACCTCCAACTACTACCACGTGCCCAACCAGGAAGTGCTGGCCCAGATGCTGGTGGAACGCTCCGGCATGACCAATGTGTTCTTCTGCTCCACCGGACTGGAAGCCAACGAAGCCGCGCTCAAGCTGGCCCGCAAGTTCGGTCACGACAAGGGCATCGAACGCCCCGAGATCGTGGTCTACGAAAAGGCTTTCCATGGCCGCAGCATTGCCACATTGAGCGCCACCGGCAACCCCAAGGTGCAGGCCGGTTTTGGCCCCCTGGTGGAAGGTTTCATCCGCGTGCCGATCAACAATATCGAGCAGCTCAAGGCCGCTACCGCCAACAACTCCAATGTGGTGGCGGTATTCTTTGAAGCCATCCAGGGCGAAGGTGGCGTGAACCCCATGCACATGGACTACCTGCGCGATGTGCGCGCCCTGTGCGACGAACGTGACTGGCTACTGATGATTGACGAGGTGCAGTGCGGCATGGGCCGCACCGGCAAGTGGTTTGCCCACCAATGGGCGGGTATCAAGCCGGACGTCATGCCTCTGGCCAAGGGCTTGGGCTCGGGAGTGCCGATTGGCGCCGTGGTAGCCGGCCCACGTGCTGCCAACATCTTCCAGCCCGGCAACCACGGCACCACGTTTGGTGGCAACCCGCTGGCCACCCGCGCCGGAGTGGAAACCATCCGCATCATGGAAGAAGACGGCTTGCTGGCCAACGCCGCGAAAGTGGGAGCCCACCTCAAGACGGGCCTGGCTGCTGCCCTGCAAGCCGAGATCGCCAGTGGCGGCGTGAAAGAAATTCGTGGCATGGGCCTGATGCTGGGCATTGACCTCTCGAAACCCTGTGGTGCCCTGGTGCAGCAGGCAGCCGACAAAGGCCTGCTGATCAGCGTGACCGCCGACAGCGTGGTGCGCCTGGTGCCGCCGCTGATCCTGAGCGCTACCGAGGCCGACCAGATCGTGGCCATCCTGTGCCCGCTGATTTCCGCGTTTCTGAAGGAGGCCGCATGAGCCCCAACAGCAAAGGTATCCCCAGCACCCTGCCTAAGGGGGCCCCCCCGGTGCGACACTACCTGCAGTTCGACGACTTCAGTGCCGACGAATACGCCTACCTGCTGGACCGCGCGGCCTTCATCAAGGCCAAGTTCAAGACCTTCACGCGCCACCACACGCTGGTGGACCGCACACTGGCCATGATTTTCGAAAAGGCATCCACGCGCACACGCGTCAGCTTCGAGGCTGGCATGTACCAGCTTGGCGGCAGCGTGGTGCACCTGACCACCGGTGACAGCCAGTTGGGGCGCTCGGAGCCCATCGAGGACAGCGCCCGTGTCATCAGCCGCATGACCGACATCGTGATGATCCGAACCTACGAGCAGACCAAGATCGAACGCTTCGCTGCGCACAGCCGCGTGCCGGTCATCAACGGCCTGACCAACGAATTCCACCCCTGCCAGATCCTGGCCGACATCTTTACCTACATCGAACACCGTGGCCCGATCCAGGGTAAAACCGTGGCCTGGGTGGGGGACGGCAACAACATGGCCAACACCTGGCTGCAAGCGGCGGCCCTGCTGGGTTTCCATCTGCGCGTCAGCACACCCAGTGGCTATGAATTAGATGAGAAAGTAGCCGTTACCCCCCGTGGAATGGGCGCAGGCAGCTATAAAACTTATAGCAATCCGATGGACGCCTGCCGTGGCGCCGATCTGGTCACCACCGATGTGTGGACCAGCATGGGCTTTGAAGCCGAGAACGAAGCCCGCCGCAAGGCCTTTGCGGCCTGGTGCGTCAACCGCGAGATGATGTCCGTGGCCGCACCGGACGCGCTGTTCATGCACTGCCTGCCCGCCCACCGCGGCGAGGAAGTGGAAGCCGAAGTGATCGATGGCCCGCAAAGCGTGGTGTGGGACGAAGCGGAGAACCGCATGCATGTGCAGAAGGCGCTCATGGAATACCTGCTGCTGGGCCGGCAAGAGTGAACATTCGCCGCCTGGCCACAATCCTGCGCCGGGCCGCCCCAAGCAGGATGAGCCCCCGTGGGGGGCAGCGACCCGCACAGCGGTGGAGCGTGGGGGCCATATTCTCATGAGCGCCTGCACAACCTGCGGAGCCTGCTGTGCCAGTTTTCGGGTGGACTTTTCTGTCCAGGAAATGCAGGAAATGGGTGGCACCGTGCCCGCTGGACTGGCGGTTGAAGTCACCGCCAGCACCTGCCGCATGCGCGGCACCGACCATGTACCCGCGCGTTGCGCTGCACTGTCCGGTAAGCTGGGCGACAAGATTGGGTGCGGAATCTACGAGTGGCGGCCTTCGCCCTGCCGCGAATTTGAAGAAGGCAGCGATGCCTGCGCCCGTGCCCGCGCCCGGCACGGTCTGCCAGAACTGCAATAGGAGCCACCATGAGCCAGAACGACAACGACGAACCGCCCCTGTGGCTCACGGTAGCCAAGCTCGTGATTGGTGCCATCGTCCTGATTGGCGGCGTGGGTCTGGCGCTGTGGTGGGTGGACAAGGAACAAAGCAAGCAGCCCTCGCCGGCCGTCAAGCCAGCAGATCCGTGGGGCATTGTCAATGATTCACCGATCCGGCCACGGCGCTGATTCCCGGCAGGATTTTTCCGGCATGTTGGAAATAACCGACACCACACAAATTTGACCAGTGTTAACTTTGCGGCCACCCCCAAAGAGGACCGCAATGACCACGCTACACGACTGCCAGCAGCGCGATGCCGCTGACCCCCTGCGCCACCTGCGCAATCAATTCACCATTCCCGACGGCGTTATCTATCTGGACGGGAACTCCCTTGGCGTGATGCCCAAAAAAGCCGCGGCACGTGCGGCCGAAGTGGTCAACCAGGAGTGGGGCCAGGGCCTGATCCGTTCCTGGAACACCGCGGGCTGGTTCAGCCTGCCGCAACGCCTGGGCAACCGCATCTCCCCGCTGATTGGCGCGGGGCAAGACGAAGTCGTCGTGACCGACAGCACTTCCATCAACCTGTTCAAGGTCTTGTCCGCCGCGCTGTCCATTACTGCGCAGGACCATCCCGAAAAACGTGTGATCGTGAGCGAACGCAGCAACTTCCCCACCGACCTGTACATTGCCGAGGGCTTGTGCAAGGAGCGTGGCTTTACGCTCCAGCTGGTGGAGCCCGAAGAGATTGCCGTCGCTCTCACCCGCGATGTGGCGGTGCTGATGCTGACCCATGTGAACTACCGCACCGGTGCCATGCATGACATGGCGGCTCTAACCTCGGCGGCCCACGCCGCAGGCGCACTCACCATCTGGGATCTTGCCCACAGCGCAGGTGCCGTGCCAGTCGACTTGCGCGGCGCAGGCGCTGATTTCTCGATTGGCTGCGGCTACAAGTACCTCAACGGCGGCCCTGGCGCCCCCGCCTTTGTGTGGGTCAACCCGCGACATGCCGACCGCTTCTGGCAACCGCTCTCGGGCTGGTGGGGCCACGCATCTCCGTTTGCGTTTACCGCCGACTACCAGCCGGCACACGGCATTGCGCGCTACCTGTGTGGCACGCAACCCATCGTGAGTCTGTCACTGCTGGAGTGCGGACTCGAAGGCTTCGAAGCCGCGGCTCCACTGGGTGGCATGGCGGCGTTGCGCACCAAGTCGCTTGCACTGACCGACCTGTTCATTCAACTGGTGGAAGAGCGTTGTCAGGGTTATGGACTGGGCCTGGCCACACCACGCGACCATGCACAGCGCGGTTCGCAGGTGTGCCTGACACGCGAGCACAACGCAGAAGGGTCTGGTGCTTTTGCCATCGTGCAGGCCCTGATTGCGCGCGGCGTGATTGGGGACTTCCGTGCTGGCGACGGCGGCATCCACAAGGACATCCTGCGCTTTGGATTCACGCCGCTGTACATCGGCTATGAGGACGTGTGGAACGCGGTGGAGCACCTGCGCCAGGTTCTGGAAACCGCAGAATGGAAAAAGCCGGAGTTCAACCAGAAACATGCAGTGACCTGAACTCCAGGTTGGTTCTCGCACGAGGCGGCCGGGCGGTACAGGCCCGGGCCTCATCAGACCCTGCGGGTCAGCAAATCGGCCCAAACCTGTACCACCCGTCTACCTCTCGAACCACTTATGACCTCTACCGAAAAAATCGTCGCCGACGAAAAAGCGCTGCTCGACTTCAGCAGATCCATGAGCTATGGCGACTACCTGCAGATCGACACCATCCTGTCCGCGCAAAAGCCGCTCTCGCCGGCCCACGATGAGATGCTGTTCATCGTGCAGCACCAGACCAGCGAGCTGTGGATGAAACTCATGCTGCACGAACTCGGCGCAGCTATCCAGTGCATCGCGAGGGACGAATTGGGTACGGCCTTCAAGATGCTGGCGCGGGTGAGCAAGATCATGGAGCAGCTGGTGCACGCCTGGGATGTACTGGCCACCATGACGCCGCCGGAGTACAGCGCGATCCGTCCTTACCTGGGGCAAAGCAGCGGGTTTCAGAGCTTTCAGTACCGCTGCATCGAGTTCTCGCTGGGCAACAAGAATGCCGCCATGCTCAAGCCGCACGCCCATGCCCCCGAACGCCTGGCGCTGGTGCAGGCGGCGTATGCAGCCCCCTCGCTGTACGACGAGGCCCTGCGCCTGCTGGCGCGCCGTGGCGTTGCGGTGCCTGAGAGCCACACCCAGCGCGACTGGACCCAGCCCTATGAAGCCAGCGATGCGGTGGAGCAGGCCTGGCTCACGGTGTACCGCGAGCCGCAAAAGTACTGGGATCTGTACCAGCTGGGTGAAGAACTGACAGACCTGGAAGACGCCTTCCGCCTCTGGCGCTTCCGCCATGTGACCACGGTGGAACGCGTCATCGGGTTCAAGCGGGGAACGGGTGGCACCGGTGGTGTGAGCTACTTGCGCAAGATGCTCGACGTCGTGCTGTTCCCGGAGATCTGGACGTTACGCACGGGCCTCTAAATCAGAGAGCAACTGCGCGCAGTCGGGTGGCAAAGTACGCCAGGTCGGGAGTCGCTTTCTGCGGCACTTTGGCAAAGTCATCGTACCGGCGCAAGCGAATGGCTTCCTGTGCAAACGGCTGCAGCAAGAACGCCGCCGCAGCATCCTGGGAATACGGGCCGCCCTGCTGTTCCAGGCTGTGTTTGGATGCCGGCGACAGTGTGTCCCAGTAGCCGGGATCTGCTATACACAAATAGCGTTTGGCCTCCACGTGCAGGCGGATCGGCTCCAGCACCGCATCGGGCAGCACGCTGCGCAGAAACGGCAGCGCGATGTACTCGTGCAGGTCGTCATGCTCCTGCGTATCGTCAACACGGTCAGCGTTCTCTGCCGCAATCAGGTGGCCCACATCGTGCAACAGCGACGCGACGATGGTTTCAGACGTTTCACCGGCCTCTTCCGCCAGCTGCGCGCACTGCAGCGCATGTTCCATCTGGCTCACGGCCTCGCGGCCGTACTGTTTGCGGGCACGTCGCTGGAAGAGCTGGAGGATGTCGTCAATGGAAAGTGCCATGCCTGTACTCCTTCAAACCAGTACTTTTCGAATGCGGGCGGATACCACATCAATCATGCTCACGGTCAACACAATGATGATCATCACCGCACAGGTTTCGGCGTACTGAAAACCGCGAATGATTTCCCACAACACCACACCAATGCCGCCTGCTCCCACCATGCCCACCACCGACGCAGAGCGCACGTTGCTCTCAAAGCGGTAGAGGGTGAAGGAAATCCACAAGGGCATGACCTGCGGGATCACACCGTAAATGATTTCATGCAGCGCGCTGGCACCCGTAGAGCGAATGCCTTCCACGGGCTGGGGATCTATCGCCTCCACCGCCTCGGAGAAAAGTTTGGCGAGCACTCCGGTGGTGTGAATCCACAACGCAAGTACGCCGGCAAAGGGTCCCAGCCCCACGGCCACCACAAAGAGCATGGCAAACACCATTTCATTGATGGCCCGCGTGGCATCCATGAGCCGCCGTGTGGGCTGGTACACCCACCACGGCACCAGATTGGCCGAGGCCATCAGCGCCATGGGAATGGCGGTGATAACGGCCAGAGCAGTGCCCCAGAGAGCAATCTGCAGCGTAACCACCATTTCTTCCACATACATCCGCCACTGGCTGAAGTTGGGTGGGAAGAAATCCGCCACGTAGGTGGCCATATTGCCCGAGTCACGCCACAGGTCCAGCGGGCGCATGTCAGCCCCCTTCCACGATGCAAGCAGCAAGCCAATCAGCACGGCCCAGAAAAGATGCCACCCCAGGCTGCGTTTGGGTACCGCCGCCAGGGCAGTGGTCTGCGTACTTAAAGAGGCTGCGTGTTGCATGGTGTCGGCAGTCGTGGTCGGTTACTTCAGTTCAGCCAGCTTCTTGTCGATTTCGGCCAGGCGCAGCTTGCGGTCGTCTGCGCTCAGGGTGGTGTCCGACTCGATCTTGTTGCGCTTGCTGAAGAAATCCAGCTGGCGGATCGGCACCAATTGGGCATTGCTCGATTCCTTGAACATGGACCAGTTCATCTTGGCCATGACTTCGCGTTCCTGAGGATTGGTCTTGGCGTAGTTCAGGAAGAAGTTCTTGAGCTTGGTCTTGGTGGCTTCGGGCAGATCCTTGCGCCATACGATGGGGTCCGAGGCAATCAGAGGTGACGTCCAGATCACACGGATGTCCTTGATTTTCTCTGGCAGGGTCTTGTCCAGCTTGGCCAGGGTTTCGCTGTTGTTGGTGGCCACATCCACCTGCTTGTTGGCCACAGCCAGCGCATTGGTTTCGTGGTTGGCCGAGCGGGTCAGCTTGAAGTGGGTCTTGGCATCGACGCCGTTCTTGGCAAACACGTAGTAGCTGGGTACCAGGAAGCCGGAAGTGGAGTTGGGATCACCGTTGCCAAAATTCAGGTTCTTTCCGTTCTTGAGTACATCGTCCAGGGTCTTGATGGCGCTGTCGCGGTGCACGATCAGGTGGGAGTAGTAGCCTTCGGTGCCATCCACATTGACCACTTTGGCAAACACTTCACCGTTGGCACGGTCTACCGCTTCCATGGCGGACTTGTTTCCGAACCACGCAAAATGGACCTTGTTGAAACGCATGCCTTCAATCACGCCGGCATAGTCGGGCGCGAAGAATGCGGTGACCTTCATGCCGGTCTGGCGGTTCAACTCGTCCAGCAAGGGTTGCCACTGCTGTTTGAGTTGCTGCGAAGATTCCGTGGCGATGATGCCGAAATTAAGGTCCTGGGCAAACACGGTGGTGCCGGACAGGCCGAGCGCCAGGGTGGCGACCGAGGTCGCAACTAGCTTTTTAAACATGAAAACTCCTGTAGAGGTAAAGGGGGAAATCAGGCAGCCTGTGCCACAGGCACAGACCAAGAGGGCTCGTCCACCGGCACATGGGCCGGTGCAGGTGCAGGGCGTTGGGAGTCCGCCAGAATTTCGTCGGCATGCACGCCATACAGCTCGCGCAGCATGGGGGGTGTCAACAGGCTGGAAGCACCATCAAACACCACCCGCCCCTGGTGCAGGGCAATCACACGGGGGCAGTATTTCAGCGCCATGTCGACCTGGTGCAGCGATACGATCACAGTGCATTGGTCTTCCTTGTTGATACGTGACAGGATTTCCATGACCTTGCGGGAAGACTCGGGGTCCAGGGACGCAATAGGCTCATCCGCCAGCACCACTTTGGCGCCCTGCACCAGAGCGCGCGCAATGGCAGCCCGTTGCTGCTGACCGCCCGACAGGGTCGATGCACGCTGGGCAAAGCATTCGGCAATGCCCACACGTTGCAGCGCCTCCAGTGCCTGCGCACGTTCGTGCGTGCTGAACACGCGAAACAGGCTGCGCCACCAGGGCATGCGGTGCAGCATGCCAACCAGCACATTCACCATCACCGGCAACCGGTCCACCAGATTGAACTGCTGAAAAACAAAGCCCACCTTGGCACGCACCCGACGGATGTCGCGGTGCACGCGCCCACCCTGTTGCACACAGGAGCCGTCAATTTCGATCAGGGAGTCCGACTACCCGTCTGCTGCAATCAACCCCGCCATGTGGCGCATCAGCGTGGACTTGCCGGATCCAGAGGCGCCGATCAAAGCCACCATCTCACCCTTGCGGACGGTCAGATTGATGTCGTTCAGGGCGTGCTTTCCATTGGCAAAATGCTTGTTGAGCTTGTGTACGCGCAGTGCTGTTTCCATCTGGGTCTCGTGATTTGTCTAGACAGGTTTTAGTCTCTGCGACCAGGGTGACGGTTTGATGAAAATCCGGGGAAGCTTTTATGACGCCAGGTCCACCAGCACGCCAAAATGGTCGCTGGCGCACAGCCCCAGGCGGGTGCTGGCCTGCTGCAGGACGACTTCGGTTTTCAGCACCGGCCAGGCGGTCGTGGTGCGCTGCAGCACATGGTCCAGGTTCACCGGCACGCCCTGCTCCGTGATGTGGGTCACCTTCGGGCCGTTCATGGCAGGCCAGGTGTCACTGAGCCCCCAGGGGCGGCCCAGGAACACCCACATTTCGGAGTCTTCCAGCGGCACGTTGAAGTCTCCGCACACCAGCAGAGGATCTCCCATCGTCAGCGTTGCCGTGCTTTGCAACAGGTGCGCCAGTTGCTGGTGGCGCAGTGTGGCACCGTTGGCCAGGTGGGTCAGATGCACATTGGCCAGCCACAGCGGCCCGCCTGGCACAACCAGGCGGCATAACTGCGCAGAGCGCCCGCCATCGGCTTCGCTGGACGGCAAGACGATGTTCCGGTTCTCCAGAATGGGCCAGCGCGAGAGCACGGCCAGGCCGGAGTGGCTCTCCATCCACTGTCCGTCACACAGCCGCAACTTGGGGCGGTCCGGTATCCATGCATATTCCAGGTGCAGGGCCTGGGCCAGTGTCCGGGCGGTGCTGACCGCCCCATCCGCACTGGCAAATGATTCCTGCAACACCAGCACATCGGCATGGAGCGGCTGCAACTGTTCCACCATGGCCTGCAGGCGCAGGGCGTAAGCTCCCTCACACTTCCAGGTATTGAGTGTCACCACCCGCAGGCGCCCACCAGAGACTGGCACCATGTTCACAGACATCGTCAGAGAACCCGCTGGCCTTCGCGCCAGGCGGCACGCACCACCGGGTGCTGCGTACCATCCGGCAAAGTGGCCATGCGCACCTGGATCAGGTCGGCACGCAAACCCGTTGAGAGCGCACCGCGATCGTCCAGACCAGTGGCCAGGGCTGGCGTGCGCGTCACGGTGGCCACCGCCTGCGGCAGGCTCATGATGCCGTCATTCACCAGACGCATGGCGCCGCTGAGCATGCTTCCCGGCACGTAGTCGGATGACAGGATGTCGAGCAGCCCCAGACGGCCCAGTTCAGCTGCAGCCACATTGCCGGAGTGGGAACCACCGCGCACCACGTTGGGCCCGCCCATCACCGTGCGCAGGCCACGGGCGCGCGCTTCCTGCGCTGCCGCCACGGTGGTTGGAAACTCGGACATGCTGGCGCCCTCTTCATGGGCCTGCTGAACGTGCGCTACTGTGGTGTCGTCATGGCTGGCCAGCGCAATGCCGTGCGCGCGACAGTAGTCCACAAAATACTGGCGGTGGGGCCGGGCATATTCCGCCTGCAGCACATGGGCATGGGCCACCTGGCGCTCGAACTTCTCCTGGCTCCAGCCCTTCTTGCCGGTGTAATAGGTACGGGCCTACTCAATGTCCTCCCACTGGCGCTGGCCCGGGGTGTGGTCCATCAGGGAGATCAGCGACAGGCGCGGGTGCGCGTGAAACGGCTCGAACAGCTCCACCCTGTTGGGTGCTGGCAATTCGCAGCGCACATGGATGTGGTGGTCGGCACGCAAAAGCCCTTGGGCGGTGCAGGTATCCAGCGTATTCAGCACGCCATCCCAGGTACTGCCACGCAGACTCTCGGTGTCTGCCTCCCCCACCCCCAGCGCGTCAAACACCGTTGTGATGCCGGCTGCAGCCACCTCAGCATCGTGCGCCAGCAGTGCGGGCAGCTCTGCCCAGTGCACCTTGGGCCGGGGCATCAGGTGGCGCTCGAAGTTGTCGGTGTGCATTTCCACCAGGCCAGGCAACAGGTAGTCACCGTCCAGGTCCACCGCATCCGATGCCGTCAGCGCACCACTGTCGATCTGGTCGATGCGGCCATGGCTTGCCGAGAGGCTGCCCAACACCACCTCATCCGGCAGCACCATACGTGCGTTCTTGAATGACAGGTGTGTGCTCATGTGGCGCTCCGAAAGCTGGCAACATCCACACGCCGCGTAGCCACGGCGCTGCCTACATGCGCATCGTGGAAGATGCCCACCACCGCCGCGCCACGCGCCGTGGCCTCGCGTATCAGCTCGATCACCGTCTGGGTGTTGGCGGCGTCCAGCGAAGCCGTGGGCTCATCCAGCAGCAGCAGGGGCCGGGGCTTGATCATGTTGCGGGCAATATTGATGCGCTGCTGCTCGCCACCCGAGAAAGTGGCCGGAGGCAGATGCCACAGCCGCTCAGGAATGCGCAAACGGGTCAGCCAGCGACTGGCCTCCTCTCGCGCTGCCAGCAAAGCTTCCGGTGCATCGCCGGCGTCCTCCATCAGGGGTTCCGCCACCACATCGAGCGCAGGAACGCGTGGAATCACCCGCAGAAACTGGCTGACATAACCAATCGTGTTCTTGCGCAGCTGCACCAGTTCGCGCGGCGTGGCTTGCGTTACCTCCACCGCAACTCCACCGGGCGGGGTCACCGCAATACTGCCAGCGCAGGTGCGGTAGTTGGCGTAAATCATCTTGAGCAGGGTGCTCTTGCCCATGCCGGAGGGGCCGTCCAGCACCACGCATTCACCCGCGTGCACGCGCAGGTTGGCATTGGCCATCACCGACAGCGCAATGCCGGACTGGTTGTGCAGGGTGAAGCTTTTGGCCACACCAGAGAGTTCAAGCAAGGGAATGGTCATGGCTGCAGTACCGAAGAAACAAGAAGTTGGGTATAGGGGTGTTGCGGGTCATCGAGAACCTGGTCCGTCAGACCAGACTCGACCACCCTGCCCCGCTGCATCACCACCATGCGGTGGGCCAGCAGGCGGGCGACGGCCAGGTCATGGGTCACGATGACGGCCGCCAGCTGCATCTTGCGGGTGAGCTGGCGCAACAGGTCCAGCAACCGCGCCTGCACCGACACATCCAGGCCCGAGGTGGGTTCGTCCATGAAGATCAGTCGCGGCTCGGTGACCAGGTTGCGTGCAATCTGCAGGCGCTGGCGCATGCCACCCGAAAACGTGCGTGGTGCGTCATCAATGCGGGAGGGGTCAATCTCCACACGCGTCAGCCACTCGCTGGCGGTGGCGCGCAGGCGGCCATAGTGGCGTTCCCCCAGCCCCATGAGGCGTTCGCCCACGTTGGCACCCGCCGATACATCCATGCGCAGACCATCGGCTGCGTTCTGGTGCACAAACCCCCAGTCGGTGCGGGCCAGCAGACGCTGCTGCGCCTCGGTCATACCAAACACGTCCTGCATGCCGTCTTCTCGGGTCAGAAACTGCACACTACCCGTGTCGGGCTGGCTGCGGGCGGCAATGGCGTTGAGCAGCGTGGACTTGCCCGAGCCGGACTCACCCACCACCGCCAGCACCTCGCCAGGCCACAAGTCAAACGACACGTCTTGCAGGGCAATGCGTTCGCCGTAGCGCTTGCTCACGCCACGCACCTGCATCAGCGGGGAAGATAGGGACATAGGGGTACTCATATCAGGGTTCAATGACAAAACTCAGGCCATGCTGCGCAAAGCCGAGCGATTCGTAGAACGCATGCGCCTGCACACGCTTGCGGTTGGAGGACAGGGCCAGCTTGTAGCAACCCGCTGCACGGGCCTCTGCCACAGCATGGGCCATCATGTGCCGGCCGATGCCCTGCCCCTGCCGGTCAGCGGCCACCACCACGTCTTCGGCGATCGCCGATGGCATGCCGCGGTGCGCCAGGTTGTGCATGACCAGCAGCGCGTAGGTGCCGACCACAGCGTCCCCATCCAGCGCGACAAACAACCGGTAATTGGGGTAGCGGGAAAACTGGGCAAACACTTCTTGCGCTGCCTCCTCCGAAAGCACCTGGCCGTCGTCCAGACCGGGCTGTGCGTAGAGGTCCAATACCGACGCAATGTCTCTCTGTGTGGCCTGGCGTATCTGTAGCGTCATGCTTGCGCTCCTGGTTCAACGGCTTGGCGGGACTGGCAATAATCCGAGTCCGAGCACACATGCATACGGGTGCCGGCGTCATCGGTGATCACTTCGTCAAGGAAGCTGTCAGTGGCGCCACACAGAGCGCACGCGGCATCCCAGCGCTGCACTTCAAACGGATGGTCTTCAAAGCCCAAACTCTCGACCGATGTGTAAGGTGGCACGGCGTAAATGCGCTTCTCGCGCCCCGCACCGAACAGCTGCAGCGCGGGATTCATGTGCATCTTGGGGTTGTCGAACTTCGGGATCGGTGACGGCGCCATGATGTAGCGGTCATTCACCAGCACCGGATAGTCGTAGGTGGTGGCAATGTGACCGTAGCGGGCAATGTCCTCGTACAGCTTCACATGCATCAGGCCGTATTCCGCCAGGCCATGCAGGGTGCGCGTCTCGGTCTCGCGCGGTTCCAGGCGCTGCATGGGTTCGGGCACCGGCACCTGATAAACGATGACCTGGCCTTCGGCGAGCGGGATTTCCGGAATGCGGTGGCGCGTCTGGATCAGCGTGGCGTCCACCGTGCGGGTGGTGGTGGCAACACCTGTGGTGCGCTGGAAAAACCGACGGATATTGACGGCATTGACCGTATCGTCCGAGCCCTGGTCAATGATTTTCAGCACATCATCCGGCCCGATCACGGAGGCCGTGACCTGGATGCCCCCAGTGCCCCAGCCATACGGCAGCGGCATTTCCCGCGAGCCAAAGGGCACCTGGTAACCAGGAATAGCCACCGCCTTGAGGATGGCGCGGCGGATCATGCGCTTGGTGCGCTCGTCCAGGTAGGCAAAGTTGAAGTGCGACTGCACATCGTCTTCGCCATGGGTGGCCGGAGTCAGATTTTCGGTTTTCATGGGTGCATTCATGGGGTCACCTCGGTGGCAGCGCGCATCTTGCGGATCAGTTCCAGTTCAGACTGAAAGTCCACGTAGTGCGGCAGCTTCAGGTGCTGCACAAATCCGGAGGCTTCCAGGCTGTCGCTGTGGGACAGCACAAACTCCTGCATCTGCGCTGGCGATTCAATCGACTCGCCCAGTTCATCGGCGCGCAGAGCCCGGTCCACCAGACTCATGGCCATGGCTTTGCGTTCACAGTGGCCAAAGGCCAGGCCATAACCACGGGTGAACTGCGGCGGCTCGGTCTTGCTGCCAGCAAACTGGTTGACCATTTCACATTCGGTAATTTCCAGATCGCCAATCGAGATGGCAAAGCCCAGCTCTTCCGGCTCGATTTCCAGTTCCACGCTGCCCAGCCGCACCTCGCCGACAAACGGGTGGCTGTGGGCATAGCCGCGCTGGGTCGAATAGGCCATGGCCAGCAGAAATCCTTCATCGCCCCGCGCCAGGTTTTGCAGGCGGGTGGAACGCACCGCCGGAAACCGCAGGGGTTCGCGGGTCAGGTCCACCGGAGCGGGGTCGCCCGGGGGAATTGGGCGGGTTTCAATCAATCCCTCGTCGTTGAGTAGATCCACCACACGCGGGGTAAACGAACTCTCGCTCATGACCACCGGTGCGTTTGGCTTGACGGCGGGAACTGCCGATTCGCCTTGCGCCAGCAAGGTGAAGTCCAGCAGCCGCTGGGTGTAGTCGTACGTCGGGCCCAGCACCTGTCCGCCCGGCAGGTCCTTGAACGTGGCCGACACACGGCGATCCAGCTGCATGCGCTCGGTGTGCAGAGGTTTGGACGTCCCCAGGCGCGGCAATGTGGCGCGGTAGGCGCGCAGCAGGAAGATCGCTTCCACCAGGTCGCCCGACGCCTGCTTGATCGCCAGCGCGGCCAGTTCGGAGTCGTACACCGAACCTTCGTTCATCACCCGGTCCACCGCCAGCTTGAGCTGCTGCTGGATCTGCGGCACGCTGAGTTCCGGCAAGGCATGGTCACCCCTGCGCTGTTCGGCCAGCAGCTGGTAGCTGTTGAGGATGGCGGTTTCACCGCCTTTGACGGCTACATAGTCGGCCCTGCGAAATTCACTTTTCAAGAATCCGCTCCAAGAGCACCAAGGGGAAACCCTGTGTTCCTTGGCGCGATCTGAGTGCCAGGCATGGCCGACATCAGCGTCGTGAGCGCCAAGCGCGCCCAGTACACCAGCCAAAGCAAGCACAGCAAAGGACCCCAGAGGCCCAGACGCACCACTGCGCGCATCAACCAACGCAGGTTGTAGCCCACGGCGCAGCACAACGCGTGCATCGCATCGCCCGTTTCACCTTGCAGCCAGCAACGCTGCATGCGGTTGTCTGATTTGAGATGCCCAATGGCGGGCTCCACCGCCTGTCTGCGTTTGAGCCAGCGTCGCTGTGCCTTGGTCATGGTCTTGATCCTGCCCCGATGAATGATCTCCAAGTCTGGATTCGCCTGGTCCACATCCTTGCCGCGAAAGCCCAGGTCCACCACCGCTTGTTTTGGACTGACGCCCAGGTCTTGCAGCAGGATGGTGCTTTGCTCCATTTGCGCAGACAGGATGTGCCCGTCGTAGGGGTTGCCGGTGAAGCTTCGCGCGCCCACCAGCAAACCTTGTTTGTGCGTGATCGCCACACTGACCTTGACGCCGAACTCGTAGGGCTTTCTGGCCTTGCCTTTGCCGATGCATTCAACCTCGGGCGCGTGCAGCGCGTAGAGTTTGTTCTTGTCCTGGCGCTGTTGGGTGCGAATGCGCTCGGCGCGTTCCAACCAGGTGTTCAGTGAAGTCAGCGCCAAGGCGCTTTCGACTGCGTCGGCCATCTTGCGTTTGGCTTCGCGAATGAGGATGCCAAGAATGGTGCGCTGGCGTTTGACCACGCGGCGCAGCCGCTTGAACTGTTTGGCATGCGCATAACCACCGGCCTGGCGTTGCAAGGTTTTGCCCTCGGCTGCGAAGGTCTGTTTGAGCACGATGCCACAGCGTTTAGCGGCGCTCACCACCTTACGCCGGGCAATCTCCAGCAGGCGACTGTCCACCGGGTGGGTGATGGCTTTTTCCTGCACCGTGGTGTCGACGATGACGCGCTTGAACTCGCTCTTCTTGACGGCGCCGACATCGACTGCGGTGTGAATGGTTGCGCTGAGCAGCTCTTCCAGACCAGATTCTCCGAGCGAGGTGCGAAAGCGTCCGATCTGGGTGGCGTCACACGGTGGACGCGGGTCAAAGTATTCCAAGCCTGCAAAGTGTTGCCAGTAGACGTTCTCGGCAAAGCGTTGCACCAGTTCTTCGTCGCTGAGATCAAAGCTGTTCTTGAGCAGGGTCAGCGCGATCATCAAGCGCATAGCCAATCTGGGACGACCGGCGTTGCTGGCTTTGCCCCCGCTGATTCTGACAACCGGCCCGGCCAGGTCGGGCGCTTCTTGAACTTGTTGGAGCGGGCGCTCTTTGTGCGCAAACTGCGGTGCCACTCTGGACTCCATCTTGTCCCAGGGCAGTCGGGATGCCAGAACAGCCAGTGGGTGACTGGGGTCGATCATTTGATCCAGGCGGCTGCGAAAGAAGTCGTCGGTCATGGGCTGGCCCTTCAGAATACCGTGAAAACTCTCAGGTTCTGAATGACTATTTTGCTGTTCCTGAGAGTTCTGCGGTACCGCATTTACCCTGAAAGGCGAGCATTCATGCGGGTTGCGGGGGTTTTGCAGGGCCGACTACATACATGCTGACTGCCCTCCGGTTGGTTCAATGGCGGTGGTGCGCGGCAGGCCCACCAGCTGCTGTTGCGCTGCCAGGAACACATCGACACCCCGTGGAAAACGGGCGTGGTTGGCAGACCACTGCGCCAGAAAATCTGCGGGCACCCCTTCTACGCGCAGTTGGGCCTGGCCCTGGATGCCCGGCCCGCGCAAGCACCAACCGGCTTGCCCCTGCAAGTGAGCTTGCAGAGTCAGCACATCGACCACGCAGGTGGCAGACTGGTCGGGATAGGCCTCGGTGCCTTGCGGCAGGACCTTCAACTCCGGCATGGCATCCCCAGCCGCCACCCACACAAACTGGGCCTGCGCCAAGTCATCCACCAACTGACAACCGGTATGAAAGTGCAGCCACAGCGCCGCGTCAGAGCGGGCGAGCATGGGCGACAGCCACAGCGTGCAATCGGCATCCAGCATGGCCAGCAGCAACGCTGCCGAGGCGGGATGGCCAGCCGACGGCACCTGCGCGTCATGCAGCGCATCCACACAGCGCCCCGGATGGGACAGGGCCTGCAATGCCGCACGAAAGACCGACTGGCTGCCATGCGCCTCGCTGGAAAAACCCGCACCCAGTGCGGACAGGTCATGGGCTTTCATTCGTTTTCCTCTTCTTCGCCAGGGGTTCCGGATTCACGGGCTACGGTGAGGAACTCCACCTTGGTACTTTGGGCACGTGCCTGGCGCTGGGTGCGCTGCAATGCCAGGTGCTGGCGCACCGGGGCCAGCAGCGAGGCATCCATGTGGGCCTGCTGCGCAGGGTTCTGCAACAGGGCATCTGCCGTGGCAGCCAGACGGGCCTGGCGGTGGGAACGACCCAGCACATAGGCCACACCGACCAGCGCAGAGGCCGAGTGGGTCTCGCCAATGCGAATGGCGCAGCGGGTCACGGTGACCTCACCCAGATTGAATCGCTCACCCGTGGCACCGGCGCGGCCCTGCACCATCATCAGTCCGGTCTCGGGTGCGCGGAGCCACTGCGGCGGCTGCGCGCAATGCGGCGCCAGCACCGACTCCAGCAAGTCCACCGGCGCACGCGATAGCAGTGCTATCCAGTCCGCGCGGTGCAGTGCCTTGCCTGGCCCCACATTGTCAAATGCGTGAAACATCGTGGTGTTACCCTCAAAGTTGTATAGACAAATTTAGAATCTGTCCGAACTTTATCCAGCACGTATGTAGGTTTCATGACAAGCATCACTTCTTCTGATTCGCATGGGGATCGCAGCCCCAAAGAGAGCTTCTGGACGCGCATTGCCGCCGAACTGGCAGACGCCATTGGCCGCGGCGCCTATCCGCCCGGTGAGCGGCTGCCTTCAGAGCACGCCCTGGCAGAGCAGTTCGGGGTCAACCGCCACACCATCCGCCGCTCTCTGGCCAGCCTCTCCAGCCAGGGACTGGTGCGCGTGGCCCAGGGCAGCGGAACCTATGTGGAGGATTTCGCAGTCGACCTGATGCTGGCCAAGCGCACCCGCCACCACCAGAGCTTGTCGCAGGCCGGACTCAAGGGGGGCATGCAGGTGCTCAGCACGCGCACCGAGCGAGCTTCCAGCGCGCAAGCCGCCGCCTTGCAAGTGCCGGTGCGCAGCAAGCTGCTGTGCCTGGAAGTTCTGGGCGAAGCGCAGGGCCAGCCGCTGCATGTGAGCGAACGCTGTTTCCCCCTACCCCGCTTTGAGGGACTTGCCGATGTCGTCAAAGACACAGGCTCCATCACGGCGGCTTTTGCAGCGTGCGGCGTGGCCGACTACACGCGCCAGGAGAGCCGCATCACCGCACACATGCCCGAGCCCGCCGTGGCCACCCACCTGCGCCAGCCGCTGAACCGGCCGGTCTTGCGGGTCGAGAGTGTCAATGTGGACACCGCCGGCATCCCCATTGAATTTGCCACCACCTGGTTCGCTGGCGACCGGGTCAAACTGACGGTAACCCACGATGACTGAACCCACCGCTCACCGCTACGCGGTCTACTACGCCCCCGCACCCGACAGCCCCTGGTGGGCCGCCGGACGCCAGTGGCTGGGGCGCTGCGCTGCGCAGGACCGACCACTGGCCCAGCCCACGGTACCGGGACTCACGGCCGCAGAATTCTCCGCACTGACGGCGGCACCCCGACGCTATGGCTGGCATGCCACGCTGAAAGCGCCGTTCGCATTGTCCGAAGGCGTTTCTCTGACCACGCTACGCGCTGCACTGCGGGAACTGGGCCAGTCGCTCACCGCCTTTGCCATGCCCACCTTGCGGGTAGCCCGCCTGGACGACTTTCTGGCCCTGGTGCCGCAAGGCAGTGCAGACCGTCTGCAAGCCGTGGCCGCAGCCTGCGTGACCCAACTGAATGCCCTATCGGCTCCGCTGAGCGCAGCTGAGTTACAGCGGCGCAGACAGGCGCAGTTGACTCCGGAGCAGGACCAGATGCTGGTGCGCTGGGGCTATCCGTATGTGATGGAGCATTTCCGGTTTCATTGCTCGCTCACGGGACCGCTGAATGGTTTGAGCTCCATACAGATTGACGCAGTGCAAGGAGCTGCCGAATCCCTGTTCCACAAGCTGCCGGCCTGCCGGCTTGACACCCTCGCCCTGTTTGCGGAACCCACCCCCGGCGCAGACTTCCTGCTGCTGGACCACTTTGGTTTGCGACCATGAGCCCGCAACTGATTTACACCATGGGTCCATCCGGGGCCGGCAAGGACAGTCTGCTGGCCTGGCTGCGACAACAGTTGTCTGCACAAGCGCCGGTTCACTTCGCACGCCGCACCATAGACCGACCAGTGCATGCAGACGGCGAGCAGCATGAAAGCATCCCGACAGCAGAGTTTCATGCACACGCTGCACGCAATGCCTTTGCCCTGCACTGGTCCGCCAATAGCTTGCACTATGGCATCCGGCACGCTGAGCTTGAAGCGCTGCAACGCGAGCACTGGGTGTTTGTCAACGGATCGCGTGCCTATTTACCGACTGCACTGGAACGATTTCCGAACCTCACGGTGCTGCACATCACCGCTTCCACCGGTGTGCTGCGACAGCGCCTGCTGTCCCGGGGTCGGGAGTCGCCCGAGATGGTGGAGGCCCGGGTGCAACGCGCCGCCGGATTTCAGATCCCCGGCCACTGCAGATGCGTTGAAGTGCACAACGATGCGAGCCTGGACGCCGCCGGACACCAGCTGCTGGGCGCATTGAGCCATCTGGACGACTGGAGCGCCGACGCCTGGGAGACTCCGCAAATTGCGGGATACTGGGCTCCCACTGCGCACACGACACGACCTTGAAAGACAACGACCCCACTGCCACTTCCAGTTCGAAACGTCGCGCCGTATGGGTAGTCTCGTTGGCGGTAGTCGTTGCGGTGGCGGCAGCAGTCGGGTGGCTGGCACCCTGGTCCACTTCACCACAACCGATAGCTGGCAACACCACCGCAAACCCGGGCGCGTTGCACCATGTCGGAACCCAGGTCTGTGCGCAATGCCATACGCAGGAAGCCGCGGCCTGGAAAGGCTCCCACCACGAACTGGCCATGCAGTCCCCGAGCCGCGCCGCGGTGCTTGCGCCGTTTCGCGGGGAGCGCGCCAGCCAGAATGGGGCGAGCACCGTGTTCAGCGAACGCGATGGCAAATTTCTCATCCGCACCGAGGGTCCGGACGGAAAGACCGCAGACTTTGAAGTCGCCCACACGCTGGGTTTCACGCCCCTGCAGCAGTACCTGATTGCCATGCCCAACGGCGGCCTGCAGGCCTTCAACCTGGCATGGGACAGCCGTACCGCAGACCAGGGCGGGCAACGCTGGTTCAACCTGCAGGGTACGCAGCGCATTGCACCAGGCGATGAGCTGCACTGGACAGGCCGGCAGAACAACGCCAGCTTCATGTGTGTGGAGTGCCATACCACGCAGTTCAAGAAAAATTTCAACGCCGATCTGCGCCAGTACCAAAGCACCTGGTCCGAATCCCATGTGGCGTGCGAGGCCTGCCATGGCCCGGGCTCGGGCCATGTGGCCTGGGCGGCCAAGCCCTCACTCGCGGCAGCTGCTGACACCAGCAAGGGGCTGCTACTGCAACTGAATGAACGCCATCAAGTGCAGTGGACGCTCAACGCCACCGGCAATGCCTCCCGCAGCACACCGCCAGCAGCACAGCGCCGCGAAATGGCCGTCTGCGCCCAGTGCCACAGCCACCGCAGCCAGGTCAGCGACGCGCGCACGCCGGGCCAACCCCTGATGGACACCCACATCCCCTCCCTGCTGGACAAGCGCCTGTTCTGGGGCGACGGCCAGATGAAAGCCGAGGTGTACAACGACGCATCCTTCCAGCAAAGCAAGATGTACCAAAAGGGCGTGACCTGCAGCGACTGCCACAACCCGCACACGCTCAAGCTGCGCGCGCCGGGCAACCAGGTCTGCTTTCAGTGCCATGCCCCCACGAAATACGAAACACCGTCACACCACTTTCACCCGGTAGGCTCCAGCGGCAGCAGTTGCGCGTCCTGCCACATGCCGACCACAACGTTCATGTCCATCGACCCGCGGCACGACCACAGCCTGCGGGTGCCACGCCCCGACCTGTCGGTGGGCAGCAAAAACCCCAACGCCTGCACCCAGTGCCACACCGGCAAGACAGCCCAATGGGCGGCACAGTGGGCGGCACAGTGGTACCCCGGACTGGCCAGCCGCCACACCCCGCTGGTGGATGCCCTCCAGGCCGCCGATGCGGGCGATGCCCAGGCGCTGGCCTTGCTGTTCAAGGTGATCACCGATACGGACCAATCGGCCATGGCGCGTGCCAGTGCCCTCTCGCGAGCCGTACCGATTCTGGAGCCTGCGCAGTTGCAGAAGGTCCGCACGTTGCTGGGGGATGCCGATGCACTGGTGCGCAGAACTGCGGTGGAATCACTGGCTGGCATGCCCCCCGCCGTGCGGGCCGAGTGGTTGCGTCCCCTGCTTCAGGACCCGATCAAAGGCGTGCGCATTGCGGCCGCGCGCTGGCTGGCAGATGCCGCCGTGACAGGCTGGGATACCACCGACCGGGCCCACCTCGACGCGGCGCTGGAGGAATACATCGCGGTGCAGCGCTTCAATGCCGACCGGCCCGAGTCCTACAACAACCTCGGCACCCTGTATGCCGACATGGGGAAATGGCCCCAGGCCGAAGCCGCGTTGCAGCAGGCCATAGCGCTGGACCCCGGCTACGCCATGTCCAGCCTGAACCTGGCAGACGTGTACCAGGCGCAGGGACGGGAAAGCGATGCGCAGAGGCTGATCGAATCCGTCATCCAGAAGCACCCCGGCAACGCATCCGCCCACCACGCGCTGGGCCTGTCCCTGGTACGGCAACAACAGAAGGCACGCGCACTGGCACCCCTACGCCGGGCTGCCCAGCTGGAGCCCGACAACGCCCGATTTGCCTACGTGCTTGCCGTACTGCTGGAGAACAGCGGGCAAGTCGGCCAGGCCATTGTCACGCTGGAAAAAGCACTCCAGGCCAACCCGGCAGACCGGGATGCCGCGAACGCGCTGCGTCTGTATTGCGCCAGGAGCGCAAACGCCCGCTGCCCAGAGAAATACAAGCCAAATTAACCTCTAGCCCCCGTGGATATTGCGCAAGCAGCTATTATTTTTATAGCAATCAAACAACATTTGCGTGAGCGCTACCGCGCACCGGTAACCACTGGACAGTTGACCACGATGTCTGTCGTGCGCAGGACAACGTCCCCCCGGTCTTCTGCAGCCAACAGCTCTTCTTCGGACTTCAACTCGCGCACCCGGTCCGGGCTGCGCCACTGGACCATGACCACCCGCCACAGTGGGCTGTAGCTGCGGTCTGCATTGGCGGGGCCGACAGGCAGAGGCGCCGACTGGAAAATGCTGATCTGCTCATCTTTGGCAAATTTGTATACCCGCTCCAGCACCGACGGCTGTCCCGCCTTCGGGATCGCATCTGACAGCCGGGGCACAAAATTGGCACCCATCATTCGGGCCATGGCCGCATCGGATATGTCGGTCGTGATGTAAGCCACCTGGCGACCGTCGACCCAGGCGTGGCTCAGCGGCAGGACAACGTCGGTGCGGCCTGCGCCAGGCACCGGTCCCGCGCAGGCCGTCAGCAGACTAAACGTGGCAACGAGAAGGAGCGTGGTGATGCGGGCCATAAACGTGTCCTTAAAAATGGGGTTTCAGTCCAACCAGCGCGTTTCACGCACCCCGGTACAGCCAGGGTACGTCCAGCAATTTCTCGCCCAGCAACCGGAGCGACAGATCCCGCCCGACCTGCATCGGGCCGCGCAGGTGGAAAATTTCACCATTGCGAATCGCACGGGCCTGCACCCGCGCGTTGCGCTGCCAGCGCAGGTTGGCGTAGCTCTGCAGGGCCGCAGGCACATCGTCCGGATTGGCATCCAGCACCCGGGCCAGCGTATCGGCATCCTCAATGGCCATGCCCGCACCCTGCGCCAGGTAGGGTCGCATGGGGTGCGCCGCATCACCCAGCAAGGCAATGCGTCCGCGCGCATGCTCGGACGCGCTGCGCATGGGCGGGCGGTCACTCAGGGCCCACAGGCGCCAGTTGGGGATGGCGTGAACCAGGTCCCGTAGGGCTTTGGTTGCACCCGCCAGACGCGTACGCAGCTCAGCCGCGTTGGCGCTGTGGTCCCAGTGCTTGGGATCTCCATAGACATGGCCGTGCACGATGGCCACGACGTTGAGCCACTCGCCCCGGCGCACCGGGTACTGCACCACGTGAAAATCGCGGCCCAGCCAGGCAGTGACCACTTTGGAACGCAATTTCTCGGGCAAGTCCGCCTGCGGTACCAAGGCGCGAAACGCCAGATGCCCGGTCACGCGCGGCGCACCGTCGTCCACCACCTCTTTGCGTAGCCGGCTCCAGACGCCATCGGCGCCCACCAGCATCGGGGCATGGAAGTTCTGGGTCAGGGTTTGCACCCGCACCGTTTGTTCGTCCTGGTCCACCCGGGTCACTTCGCTGGACAGGCGCAAGTGCACTTTGCCCTGCCGGCGCACCGCATCGAGCAGCAGTCCGTGCATGTCAGCGCGGGCAATCGTCACGTACGACGCGCCGTAGCGCTGCACCATGGCCTGGCCCATCGGCAATTCGCCCAGCACGGCGCCATTCATCGCGTTGCGCACCCGCAGGCATTCAGGGAAAGCCGCCACACCCCGCAGCGCCTCACCCAGGCCCCAGGCTTCCAGAATGCGCACCACATTGGGCCCGAGCTGGATACCTGCTCCGACCTCGCCAAACTCGGAAGATTGCTCCAGCAGGGTCACCTGAGCGCCCTTGTGCGCCAGGGCGTAGGCCGCTGCCAATCCCCCAATACCCCCACCTGCAACCAAGATGTCTTTATCCATGCCGGCATTGTGAATCCAAACAAGAGGGAAAATACAGCCCATGAGCCTCAAATCCCCCGAACTTCTCCTGCCCGCAGGGTCCCTGGACAAAATGCGCGCAGCCTACGACTTTGGCGCCGACGCCATCTACGCGGGCCAGCCCCGCTACTCCCTGCGCGCGCGCAACAATGAGTTCAAGCTGGAGCAGATTGGAATCGGCATCCAGGAAGCCCACGCCCGCGGCAAGAAATTCTTTGTGACCAGCAATTTGCTGCCGCACAACGACAAGGTGCGCACCTATATGCGCGACATTGAGCCCGTCATTGCGATGAAGCCGGATGCACTCATCATGGCCGACCCTGGCCTCATCATGCTGGTGCGCGAGCAGTACCCGGACATGCCCATCCATCTCTCGGTGCAAGCCAATACGGTGAACTACCAGGCGGTGAAGTTCTGGCAGAAAGTGGGCGTGGCCCGCATCATCCTGTCGCGCGAACTCAGCCTCGACGAAATCGAAAAGGTGCGCCAGGAATGCCCGGACATGGAGCTGGAAGTGTTTGTGCACGGCGCGCTATGCATTGCCTATTCGGGCCGCTGCCTGCTCTCGGGCTACTTCAACCGCCGGGACCCGAACCAGGGTACCTGCACCAACGCCTGCCGCTGGAACTACGCCACCACCGAGAGCGCCGTGGACGCCAACACCGGGGAAGCCATTGCGGTCAAGATGGACCAGGGCTTTAACTTCAATGCAGCGCAGGAAGAGGCCGAGCAATCCTTCGCTGCCTGCGGTGGCAGCGCCCGCCATCCCGAGGCGGACAAGGTCTATCTGCTCGAAGAAGCCGGCCGCCCGGGGCAGCTGATGCCCATCATGGAAGACGAGCACGGCACCTACATCATGAACAGCAAGGACCTGCGCGCCGTGGAGCACGTGGAACGCCTGGTCAAGATTGGCGTGGATTCGCTCAAGATCGAGGGCCGCACCAAGAGCCTGTACTACGTGGCCCGCACCGCGCAGACCTACCGCCGCGCCATCGACGACGCGGTGGCCGGCAAGCCGTTCAACCCGGCCCTCATTACCGAGCTGGAAGGCCTGGCCAACCGCGGCTTTACCAGCGGCTTTCTGGAGCGGCGCCCCTCGCAGGACTACCAGAACTACGAAACCGGTCACTCGGGCATTGGCCACAGCCACTATGTGGGCGAAGTGCGCAGCACCGCCGACGGCTGGGCCGAGGTGGAAGTGAAAAACAAGTTTGCCGTGGGTGACGAGATCGAGGTGATTCACCCCAGTGGCAACCACGTCCTCAAGCTGGCGGAAATGCGCAACCTCGACGGCGAGGCCATCACCATTGCCCCAGGCAGCCCGCTACAGGTGCGCATTCCGCTGGAAGCGCGCTACCAGGGCGCACTGCTGGCGCGGCTCCTGCCGGCTTGAGCGTGGGGCAATCGCCCTAGTAGTTGATGGTGAGCGAGTCGGCGTCCACATGGATCGCCGGCTTGCCCAGCACGGCGCTGGCACTGCGCGCAAAGTTCTGCGCCCACTGCGCATCGGCAAACTTCGCGGGGCCGGCAGCCTGCGCCACCACCACCACCCGGTCGGTCATCAGCAATTTGCCGGTGGGGCGCAGCGGTTCGCAATCCATCGCCAGGAACTGTTCGTCCAGCCACTTGCGCGCATCATCCCGGTCCATGGGCTGGTCCGGGTTCAGGTCCATGCGCAAAGGCGCCTGGTTGCGAAAGGTAACGCTTACGTAGTGGTGCACAGGGAACTCCGTTCAGTAAATAAGTGGTACGAGTCTCACGCGGACTTGCTGCTGTCCAGACGCTACATTCTGACCGCAACGGCCGGGGCCCAGCGCAACGTGGCCATTGCACAGGTCCAGAAATACTTCCATATGGAACCCTCCGGTGCGTGTTTTGGGTGATTATTTCCGGGCAGTCTCCCACACCTTTGACCAGGATCAAAAACTAGGTGTTTACCCTAGGCTTAACCCCCAAAGTGACACCGTGTCCCCAGTGTTCAGCAGGCTTCTGGGGCCTGTGGCATAACCACTGCTTTCCAGAAACACCATGAGGCTGACATGACCGAGACCACCCACCACCGCATCTGCCCCCTGTGCGAAGCCTGCTGTGGCCTGGAGATCAAAACCCGGGGCAATCAGGTCATCAGCATCCGCGGCCATGACGCGGATGTTTTCAGCGCCGGCTACATCTGCCCCAAGGGTGTGGCGCTGAAAGACCTGCATGAAGACCCCGACCGCCTGCGCAAGCCGCTGATCAAGCGCGACGGCGTGTTCGTAGAAGCGACCTGGGACGAAGCCTACACTGAGATCGAGCGCCGCCTGCTGCCCATCCTGGCCGCCCATGGGCGCAACGCGGCGGGCGTGGTGGTGGGCAACCCGTCGGCCCACAAGATCGGCCTGTTGACCTACTTTGGCAAGCTGGCCCGGGCACTGGGCACCAAGAATGTGTTTTCTGCGTCCACGCTGGACCAGATGCCCAAACAGCTCGCCAGCGGACTGATGTTTGGCCACTGGCTGTCCGTCGCGCTGCCCGACATTGCCCGCACCGATTACCTGCTGGTGCTGGGGGCCAACCCGCTGGCCAGCAACGGCAGCATGTGGACCGTGCCCGACTTCAAGGGCAAGGCCAAAGCCCTGCAGGTACGCGGCGGCAAGCTGGTGGTGATTGACCCCCGGCGCACCGAGACTGCGGCCATGGCCGATGCGCACCACTTCATCCGCCCTGGTGCCGACGTGTTCCTGCTTGCGGCCATGGTGCACACCCTGTTTGCCGAAAAGCTGGTCTCACTGGGCACGGTGTCTGAGTGGGTGGTGGGCGTCGATGCCGTGCAGCAGGCGGTGGCCCCCTTCACACCCGAAGCTGTAGCCACACGTTGCGGCATATCGGCTGACACCATCCGCTCGCTGGCGCGTACGCTGGCGTCCACACCGCGCGCCGCGGTCTATGGCCGCATTGGTACCTGCACCCAGCAGTACGGCACACTGGCGAGCTGGCTGATCGATGTGCTCAACACCTTGACCGGCCATCTGGATGTCCCCGGCGGCATGCTGTTTGCCAAGTCCGCCGCTTTCGGCCAGAACACCGCTGGCAACCCCGCGAATAAACCAGGTGTTGGCAAAGGCGTGTCCACCGGACGCCACCATGCGCGCGTCAGCGGCGCACCCGAGGTGTATGGCGAGCTGCCCATGACCTGCCTGAGCGAAGAAATAGAAACCCCTGGAGAGGGCCAGATCAAGGCCCTGTTCACCGTGGCCACCAACCCGGTACTCTCCAGCCCGGACGGCCCCCGCCTGGCCAAGGCCCTCGACACACTGGAGTTCATGGTCAGCATGGACATCTACCTCAACGAGACCACGCGCCATGCGGATGTGATCCTGCCCGGCGTATCGCCACTGGAAGACCTGCACTACGACGTCGCCTTTCCCCAGCTCTCCTGGCGCAACCATGCACGCTACAGCCCACCGGTGTTTGAGCGCGCGCCAGACCAGCCCGAAGAGTGGCAAACCATGCTCAAACTCGCTGCCATCGTGCAGGGCAAGGGCGCGGCGGTGGATGCCAACGCGCTGGACGACGCCCAGTTTGCCGAAGACGCGCAGCGCCTGTTTGGCCAACATGCCGATGCGGTCATTGCCGCCACTGCCCACTACAAGGGACCGCAGCGCAGCCTGGACATGGCACTGCGCGCTGGACCTTACGGAGACCAGTTTGGCCTCCAACCCGATGGCCTGAACCTGGCCAAGGTGATGGCGTCCAACCATGCCGGCGGCATCGACCTGGGCGAACTGCAGCCACGCATTCCCGAAATGCTGCGCACACCGAGTGGCAAGGTGGAGCTGGCCCCACCCAGTCTGCTACAAGATTTGCAGCGCGCTGCGCAAGATGTACGAGGGCTAGCGCCCGATTTGGTCATTATTGGCAGGCGCGACGTGCGCACCAACAACAGCTGGATGCACAACCTGCCCATCCTGGCCAAGGGCCCGTTCCGCTGCACTGCGCTGGTTCACCCGCAGGATGCCGCCCGGCTGGGGCTTCAGGACGGCGCCATGGCCTGGCTGCACAACGGCCCGCGCAGCGTGCAGGCCCAGGTCCACATCAGCGACGAGATGATGCCGGGGGTGGTCAGTCTGCCGCACGGCTGGGGCCACGACTTGCCTGGCGCACAACTGCAGGTGGCCGCCGAGCGGCCCGGCGCCAACCTCAACGCCCTGCTGGACGACCAGCTGCGCGACCCGCTCTCGGGCAACGCGGTGCTGGGCGGTGTGGCAATCACGATGACAGCGGCAATCTAGCCACGCACACGCAGGATGGCGGCGAAATAGGCCGCCAGTTCAGCACGCGCGTGCAATGGCAAGATGTGGCCAACGTACTGGTCCGGGCGCACGAGGACCATGCAGCCCGCGGACTTGTCGATGCCACGCGCCACAAAGATGTCCTCGCCGCGCTTGGCGTCGACACAGAATACTTTCTCGTAGTCACACAGTCCGTAGCGCCCCACGTGCGGGCGCAACAGCGTGGGCATGGCGGCGTAGTCCAGATCGCGGAATCCCTGCTGGAAGACCGCGCGGGTGTCGATCACGGCATCCACGTCTTCTCCTGGAGCGGTGTGGCGGCGCAGGGGTGAAGCCGGATCGTTTTCGAGCCAGTCGCACAGCGTGGCCACCGTACCGCCAGGGCCACCGTTGTCGTTGGCAGGAGCGAAGATAAACACCCGGAAGCGCGCGTCGGCATCGATGCAATGGCCGAGCTGCATGGGCTTGGCGTCGGCCAGGCGGATGACGGGGGCAGAATGGAAACGCTTGCCAAGATCAAACCCGGTGGCCAGGGCCTGGTGCGTGGCCGCGCCAACGAGGGCACTGGGTTCGTACTGGATGGTCAGACCGCAGGTAAACGGCAGGTTGTTGATGAAGGCCCGGGCCACCACCGGCAGACCAGCGGTCGACGGATCGAAAGCCAGGTCATCAGTAGCCGTGCCGCCCACGACCCGCGCCCATTTGTGGTCAAACTCCACCAGGCCCTTGGCTGCGGCGCGACGCTCGCCCGAATAGCTGTGCAGCAGTGCGGCGTCGGCGCGGCCGGTGAGCACCGAGATCAGCTTCCAGCCCAGGTTGAAGGTGTCGCCCATCGACACATTCATGCCCTGCCCGGCCTTGGGGCTGTGGGTGTGACAGGCGTCGCCAGCCAGCATCACGCGGGGTGCGCGTGTGGCCATCTCGGCCACGGGCACGTCGTCAAATTTGTCGGTCAGGCGGTGCCCGATCTCATAGATGGACCACCACACCACTTCTTTCACCTCCAGCGTGAAGGGTGCCAGAATCCGTTTGGCCTTGGCGATGATGTCGTCCGCGTTCATGCCCCGTTCAGCCACACGCTCATGTTCGCCCAGTGCATCGAGTTCGACATACAGGCGCACCAGGTGTCCGCCCTCGCGCGGCAGCACCATCAGGATGCCCTCGTCCTGCGAGCGCACAAAGGACTTCATGCGCCAGTCGGGAAAATCGGTCACGGCCAGCAGATCGATGACGCCCCAGGCCTGGTGCGCCGCGTCGCCGTGCAGCGCTCCGCCAATGGCGGCGCGCACGTTGGAGCGCGCGCCGTCGCAGCCAACCACATAGTTGGCACGCACCGTGGCGGTCTGGCCCTCTCGGCCCGGCGCGGTGTGCTCCAGGGTCACGGTGACGGGGTACTCGGCGGCGGTGGGGTCGATCACGAGGGTCTGCACCTTCATGCCGTAGGTGGGCTCTAGCCGCGTGGGGGCGTTGCGCATGACGTCGAGGAACATGTCATGTACGCGCGCTTGGTTGATCAGGATGTGCGGCATCTCGGAAATGCCATCGGGCACGTCCTGCACGCGTGCCACGCGGTCCAGCGGTGCTTTCGTTCCGGGCGCCCAGAAGGTGGTCTCATTGATCCAGACCGACTCGCGCGCAACCTTCTCACCGAAACCGAAGGCCTGGAACATTTCCATGGAGCGTACGTTGATGCCGTCGGCCTGGCCCTTCTCCATCGGCACCAGTTTGGGCTCCACCACCATGGTGCGAATCTGCGGAACCTTGGCCAATTGGGCGGCCAGGCACAAACCAGCGGGCCCGGTTCCGGCAATCAGCACATCAACTTTCTCTGGCAGCGGGTCCCCCGCACGCCAGTGGTCCGGGGCTGCCGCGAGAACATCAGGGTCGCCAGGTTTGAATCCGTTCAGGTGGTATTGCATGGTGTCTCCTTCAGACGGTTCGCCAAGTTGTTAAAGATATGTATGCATATAATATTAATGCATATTACAATTGTCAAGCGGTCGGACTAAGCACATACAACAGGGCGCGGTATGCAAAAAACAGAAACATGGAGCGAAGGAACCAGGATGGCCGGGCACCTGATCCGGCGCTTGCATCAGCAATCGATGCAGGTCTTCCAGACCCAGACGCAGGCCGCGGGGTTCGATCTGACCTCGGTGCAGTTTGCCGCTCTCGACGCCATTGCCCAGCAACCCGACATCGACCAGGCCAGTCTCGCCGCGACCATCTGCTTCGACCGCGCCACGATCGGGGGAGTGATTGACCGCCTGGAACGCAAGGGCCTGGTGCAGCGTGTGGTCAGCGCGCAGGATCGTCGGGCACGCCTGCTTCACCTCACGCCGGAGGGCGAGCAATTGCTGGCAGCCTGTCAGCCCGTGGTGAAAGCACTGCAGGCCGACATCCTGGCGCCCCTGTCGCCCGCGGAGCGTGATGTCTTCCTGGCACTGGCGCAAAAAGCGCTTGGCTTGATCTGATACCCAGGAAAAATGCCGCAACCAACGAGAATGGAGCGAATGCAAACACCATTCCGGATTTCCCCAGCAGCCCGCGGCTGGCTGGCTCCTGCGTTACTGACACTCTTCGCACTTGCGGGTTGCACCTCCACAGCCTCCATCGAAACCCAGGCCACGGCACCGGCCATGGTTCTGTCCAATCCGATACAGGCGGAATCCGCCGAGATCGAGCACAGTCGGCGGTTTGCACGCTGGATAGCCGATTTCAGCACCAGCGCACGCACAGCGGGCATACACGAAGCAACGCTCCAGATCGCTTTCGATAACGTGCGCTTTGTTCCGCGCGTCGTTGAGCTGGATCGGGCCCAGCCCGAGTTCACCCGTGCAGTGTGGGACTACCTCGACAGCGCGCTGTCGAAGCAGCGCATCACCCTTGGCAAGGACAGGCTGCTGCAACTGCAGTCGGAAGCCAATGCCGTAGCAGCGCGCTACGGCGTCCCGCTGGAGGTCCTTGTGGCGATCTGGGGCATAGAGAGCAACTACGGCAGCAACATCGGTGACATCCC